>Ga0074199_1000629_pt1 | contig 48945 bp, 33 predicted proteins | sample EPASupsiteSAE347_FD_64528 | JGI IMG/M metagenome (GOLD analysis project Ga0074199, IMG submission 64528) | Bioremediated contaminated groundwater from EPA Superfund site, New Mexico - Sample SAE3-47 | ecosystem: Environmental > Aquatic > Deep subsurface > Groundwater > Contaminated ... | reverse complement strand
GAGCAGAAAATCGTAGCACTCTTGTTCATTGAGCAGATCGGTGATCGGAAAACGTATCATGATAGCCTCCTTTGGGTCGGAGCATTATGCCATAACAATCTTCTGCTCGCATCCCCTCTTCGGGGCGTTCATCCGTTTACCGATATGAGCGAAAGAATCACTCTTCCCTAATCAGCCTAACCAGCTCCTCCGCCGAGATCTTTCCGCTTATATCGCTCCCATCGAGCAGGCTTCCGGCAAGATCCCTCTTATCCTGGTGGAGCTTCACGATCTTTTCCTCGATGGTATCTTTGGTCACCAGCCGGTATACGGTCACGGGGTGCTGCTGGCCGATTCTATGGGCGCGGTCGGAGGCCTGGTCCTCTACGGCCGGGTTCCACCAGGGGTCCATGTGGATGACGTAGTCGGCCACGGTGAGATTGAGTCCCAATCCTCCCGCTTTGAGGCTGATGAGGAAAAGGTCCCCTTCTCCAGATTGGAAGGCATCCACTTCCTTTTTGCGCTCTTTGGGCGGTGTGCTTCCGTCGAGGTAGCGGTAGCCGATTTTCTTTTCGTCGAGGTATTCCCGAATGAGGCTCAAATGCCCGACAAACTGGCTGAAGACCAGCGCTTTGTGCCGGTTTTCCAAAAGCTCCGCAACGACCTCGCCGAAGAGCTCGAGCTTTGAGCTCGAAAGCGGGGTCTCGGACAAGACCAGGCGCGGATTGCATGCAGCCTGCCTGAGCTTGGTGATTTCAGCCAGAATTTTCAAGTGATTATGGGTAATTGGAGTGTTATCGGCCTCGATCCTGGCCAGGGCTTGTTGCCTTAAGGCTTCATAGAAGGCAGCCTCTTCGGGGCTCATTTCCACCTGCAGGACCACCTCCGTGCGGGGAGGCAGCTCCTCGAGAACCTGGGATTTCAACCGTCGCAGAATGAAGGGCTGAATCAGCTTTCTCAATCGCTTCCTCGCATCCCGGTTGTTGTATTTTTCGATCGGGACGGCAAAGCGCTCGTTGAATTTTTGCAGCGAGCCCAGAAGACCGGGATTGATGAAATTGAAAAGAGTCCAGAGCTCACCCAGATGGTTTTCGATTGGAGTGCCGGTGGTGATGATCCTGAAGCTTCCCTTGAGACCCATCGCCGCCTGGGATCGTTTGGTCAGGACGTTTTTGATCGCCTGCGCCTCGTCGAGAACGATGATGTTCCATTCGACGGCCGAGAGGAGCTCCGATTCCTGAACCAGCAGCCCATAGCTGGTAACGAGCACGTCGTGGGGCTTCAGGGTCTTTAGAAGCTCCGCCCTGCTACCACCGTTAAATTGCACCACGTTGAGCGCGGGGGCGAAGCGGTTGAGCTCGCCGATCCAGTTCCAGCAGACTGAAGTCGGGGCCACCACCAGGCTGGGGCCTTGAGCGGCCCGATGAAGCATGATGGCCATCGCCTGAATGGTTTTCCCTAGCCCCATGTCATCGGCCAGGCAGGCACCGATTCCCATGTGAGCCAGGCGAGCCATCCACGTATAGCCTTCCACCTGGTAGTCCCGAAGCTCTGTCTTGAGAGTCGATGGGACGGGAGGACTGAGCTCCTGGCCGGAGCGGATACGCTCGAGCCGTAATTTCCATGCCTTATCCACTTCGAGGTTGGGAATGGCATTTATCAGGTCTTCGACGGCCAGGGCGGCGAGAGGATGCAGCCGGATCTCCTTGCCCTTCTTTTCGGCATAGGCTTCCAGCTCCTCGAGTCTTTTTCTGAATTCCCTGGTCAGGGCCAGGAACTGGCCCTCTTCCAAAGGGATGAATCGAGTGCTCGTCGTCTTGACGAGCTCGAGGAGACGCTTCATATCCAGCACGAGGTTATCATCCACCTGCAGACGGCCGCTAACTTCGAACCAGTCCGTCTTTCCGCTGATCTTCATACGGAGCTGATCGATGGGGATCTCGCGGGTGACCTTCAATTTTTCCCCCTCGGGCCACTCCACTACAACCTGGTCTTTTTCCTGCAAGGCCTTGAGATCGAGCAGCACCTGCAGGCAATCCTCCGGCTCTTCAAGCAGCCATTGGCGGTCCGAATCACCAAGGCTTGAAAGAGTGGGAGAAGCCGCGTCCACGGCGTCCGCCATCCTCTCTTCGGCCTTGAGATCCCTTTTGGTCTGCATCCTCTTTCCGCCCACTTCGGCGATAATGTTCGTCGTTCCCACGGCGGGCTTGAGGTATGGGCCCCCCTCCTCCTTGAAAGGCTTTACAAAGACCTCCACCCGAAACCCCGTACCCGAGGGGAGCAGATGCACATGAGGCGTAGGATCGGATGGGACCTCCACAACGTCCTTTGACTTGCCGCCGATATCCGAGTGGACGAGCACATGCGAGGAGAGTACCGAGATAGCGCTCAAAACCTCCTGCTTGGCCGAGGTCGGCACACCGAGGCCTGCACTGCCCAGAACCTGGGCCAGGCGCCGATGCTGGTCGGTAAGCTCGATCACCTTGAACCGGGTGGGTGTTTCCTGTATCACCATGACACGGTCTTCAGTAAGCTCGGCTGCAAACTTGATATTGAGCATCGAGCCGGATTTGGCCACAAGGATCTCGGGCTCGCCCTTTACGAATTCCACCTGGACGGAAGGGGATTTTTCCAGAAAAAGAAGCGGATGACCCACGAGGGCGGGCAAAAGCTTGTTCATGTCAAAGTTGTAGGTATCGCCATAATAATAGGAGTGCTCATGCTTGAGAGCGGCACAGATAGCATGATCCTGCTGAGTGATGTAGTCCACCTTGGTACGGTTGAAAAGGCGGCTCAGGGCCACGGGGCGCCCTTTGGTCCATCCGCCTTTGGCCGTAAACTTCTGCTCGATGGGCTGCAGGGACACCGTACCGTTGTAATAGCCAACAAGCCAGAGCAACCTTGTTCCTGCAGCCGTTTTTTGTTGCACAACGGGCACCACGGGAGTGCCGGCAATCTCGAGGATGGCACGCAGCCCCTTCTGCCACGGCTCTTCTACCACGATGGATGAAGCTACAGGCTGCATACCGCTCTGCCTCATTACCTGGTCGAGGAATTCACGGCACACGGCGGTTTCTTTGTCAGCGAGGAGGAGCAGTGCAGCACTCTCCATGGCCACCCAATCCATCCTCACATCCCTGGCGCTATGAAATAGCTTGTCGATCCGGTCGATCATCTCCCTGGAAAGATGGCTGTTTACCCAGTAAGACGCTATGGCGTTGAAAAGAGAGGAGATGGTGTTGGCAACCTTGGATTCACCTGCAATGATCTTTTTCGCCTCCTCCATGTCAAGCTTCTGCGCGTGCACGATTCCCTTGAGCGATCTGAATGCGGATGATTTGACGTCCGAGTCGCCGATCGAGGAAAGAGACCAGCCCACCAGTTGCTCGGCTCTTTTCAGAAGCTCGGCATTCTCGGACTTGAGAAGAGCCAGGACGTAGAAAAGCCCTCCGATACCGCTGTAATTTATGTTTCTCCTCCCGAGCCTGCGTCGCAGCTCCTTGAGATCGGCTTCAAACAACCCGATGGCCTCACTGTTTTTTCCTTCTACAAAATGGACCAAGCCCATCAGGCCGCCGGTGTAATCGCTCCCTTCGATCTCCGGTATGATCTTTTTGGCCTCATTCAGCCTGCCGCCCAGGATGAGCCGCGACACCAGGTGATAGAGCAGCCCGGCCCTTTCGGACTGAGGCTCCGACTTGAAGAGAGGGTCCTTCATGGTGTAGGCGAGAGCATCGGCGTCGGATTCCAGATGGAACATAGCCTGGTGGAAAATGACGGAAAGCGCGTACATCCGGATCTCCGCCGGAAGGGTGGCAAACCATGCCTCATCAAAGGGATCGTTGCATATTTGAGCTATGGCGTTGGAATAACCGGACAGCTTGCCGCAGACAGAGGATAGCTCTGACCGGCGGTTACGAAAAAAGTCCTTGTCCCGCGCATAGACACCGATTCGGAAGTCTCGCAGGATGCGAGGACAGGACGCCGCACTGTATGAAGAGGAGTAACCACGGCTAAGAGGCAGCTCGTCTTGAACCGCTCTGGCGAAAGGACCGAATCTGATGGAGGGTCTGATGCGCATATCAGGGATTCTATATGCTCTTGCGGGGAACGAAAAAGGACTATCCTGTTTCGCTTTCAACGCAGCAAGAGCACTCTTCGCCATAGTCCGGACAGCGGGGTCCTTATCCTCGCTCAGCTTCTGAATGATCGCGCCGGCCCAGGAAGGCGGCGGCTGGCCTAAAAGGGTCATTACACATCTGCGTATTTCCGGGTTCGAATCATCGGACGCTTCTTTCAATATAGCCTGGACCTCGGGTTTTTCCATTGAAATAAGCCCAAGGGCCGTGAGCACATTGGCATAGAATTGCCATGGATCCTTTCGGATCATCTCGAGCAGGAAGGGCAGCATCTTGTGATCCCTATGGCTGAACGTCCGGAGTGCTGCCTGCTGAACCGCGGAAGCCAGGGGATGAGGCTGGAAGTATCCCAGGTTTTGCACCAGGAGAGTCAGAAGATTGTCCGCATCCTCACTGCTCATCAAATCTACAGCTCGCTGCGCTTCGTTGAACCTCCAGAGAATGGTCAGCCTGCTCCTGATATCCCCATCGGGCGAGAGGGCATCCAGGATTTGCTTTACGGTCCACTTGTTCAGGTTCTCATCCGCTGAGAGAATCTTGAGCTCCGATTCGGCGCACGAAGGGCAAAGAGGCCCTGCCGTGGTCGGGAAGGCCTTGCCCTGGATGCCCTTGGCACAAGAAATACACTGACTGTCGATCTGCAGCTTATCCGTCCATGCCCGCTCGAGCTCGATCCCCTGGAACAGATCGCCCGCATTGAAGATTCGCCCCTCGGCCAGTGCCCGCCTGGTGACGATCTCGATAATATCCCGCGGGATCTGGTGGCTGTCATCGAGGAGCTTGAGTGCCTTCAGCCTCGTCAAGTGTGGCTCCAGGGCTTTGGCCGAGGTGATCTTTTCCCCGGGAAAGCTCAGGCCGGCCTTGCGGAATATCTTGTATAATACAGTTGCGCTCACCGGCTCGAAAACAACTGAGCAAAGCTGGACCAGGGCCTGTTCCGCCGGCGGCAGGCTTTCGTAGGCTTCGAGGAGCTCATTGCGTATCTTTTCTTCTGTTTGCACCATAATCCTTTCTCGTATCGCGCGCCGCCACGGCAGTGGCGGTATTCACTTCATGCACGCAAAATAATGCCTTCCGGCTCACTATACATCAATTAGGAACAGATGACTCGCGGAAGAAGGGAGGATAAAGCATGAGAAAGCGGTCGGGTGGTACAGGCGTATCGTGACACCGGAAAGAGTGTAAGGAAGGGAACGCTCTTGCCTCGAGCAAAGCCATTTTAGACAACTCCAAAGGGTGCAGATCTTTTAGAACGATACCCCAGAGAGAGACTGCAATGGGCGCAGTGACAGGGGGGGGGGAGAGCAACGGTAGCGCCGCCTTCCACGGCGGCGATCCCGCTGGCGCCCATTTGAAACGCATAGAGAGCCAAACTCTATTTCCGATAATGTCTATTAACCATAACGACCTTCGGCCCGCATCCCCTCTTCGGGGCGTTCATCCGTTTACCGATATGAGCGAAGCTTTGAGCCTCAAGAGAAAAGCCGGATACGGAAAAGGAATCTGCATTCGCTCGTTGCAACAACGAAAAGGAAGATAGCTCTGCCTGCCGCACTTTTCCATTTGAACCGCATGATTCGTGAGATAGAATGAAATGAAGGTGCTCGCGGGAAAGCTGAAAACGAGCTTTGCAGGCTGGAAAGGCAATCCGGAAGGAGAATTCTAAGGAAGGAAGCATGCCTTCCCGAGCCAGGCGAAGGAAGCCGGCGATGAATGGATACACGAAGAAGCCAGAGGATTCGATGAAGCCAAAAGAGCCCCGGGTGGCTTTCGATCATGACGGGAGCTACAAAAACCTGTTTTCCCATCCCGAGATGGTGGAGGATCTCATCAAGGGGTTTGTAGGGGAAGAGTGGGTGCGGGAGGTCGATTTCTCCACCCTGGAGAAGGTGAGCGGGAGCTATGTGAGCGATGATCTGAGGGACCGCGAGGACGACATCATCTGGCGGGTGAGATTTCGCGAGAGCTGGCTTTACCTGTACCTGCTCCTCGAATTTCAATCGACCGTCGATCCCTTCATGGCAGTAAGGATTCTGGTTTACGTGGGACTACTTTACCAGGATCTTATAAAGAGCAAGCAGGTGAGCTCGGGGCAACAACTCCCGCCCGTCCTCCCCCTCGTGCTCTACAACGGCGAGCCGCGCTGGCGGGCGGCACTGACGATCGAAGAGCTGATCGAGGACGCTCCGCGAGGCCTGGATGCTTATCGCCCCCGCATGAGGTACCTGCTGCTGGATGAGGGAGCCTGTGACAGAGAAGCCCTGGAGTCCGTTAGGAATCTTGCGGCTGCTCTCTTTCGGATGGAAAACAGCCGGGAGCCCCAGGACTTGCGGCGTGTCGTGGAATGTCTCATGGAATGGCTCGGCGCCGAGGAGCAGAGCTCCCTCCGGCGGGCTTTTACAGTCTGGATCAAACGGGTTCTACTTCCCGGAAAGCTCCCGGGCCTGGAGCTACCGGAAGTACAGAGCCTTCAGGAGGTAAGAAGCATGTTGGCTGAGCGTGTGAAGAGCTGGACCGAGGAATGGAAACGGCAGGGCCTGGATGAAGGCCGACGGGAAGGCCTGGATGAAGGCCGACGGGAAGGTCTGGATGAAGGCCGACGGGAAGGCCGGCAGGAAGGAATCTCTCATTTGTTGAGACGCCAAATGGAGAAACGTTTTGGTGTCTTGCCCGAGGAAATAATCGATCTCCTTGCCAAGGCCAGTCCTGCCGAGCTGGAACAGTGGGGAGAGAATCTTCTGGATGCTCCCAGCCTGGAAGAAGTTTTTCGGAGCTGAGCGCCGTTTCGGGCGGCATTGATCTTTTCCGCCATTGAGCCTGCCATAGCCGTTTGTATCGATTTTGGCGCCGCCGTAAAGGCTCAGGTTATCCACGTTCAATAGTATATCTCCCGCATTCCCGCCGCCCTCTGCGTAGCTGAACAAGCCGGTTGAGCCTCCGGAGAGCAAGGCTGCACCACTGGAGGTGATGGTCATCTTTCCGGCATTGCCCGTGCCGTTGGAGCTACTTCTAATCAGTGCTCCGCTACTCAGGGAAAGACTTCCCGCATTCAGAGAGATTTGTCCACCTGTGCCGGCTCCGGAGTTATCATTGCTAATCACGCTGTAATCCATGGATAATGAGCCGGCATCGATCCGTATGTTCCCCCTTGTTCCCGACGAGAAATCGGTGGATATGATACCCCGATTCCGAAGGCACATGCCGCCTCTTATGGAAATGTCGATGGATCCGCCATGGTAGTTCGCTCCAATGGATTCCGCCGTCAGATATGAGCTATCCAGGACAAAACTGCCTTCTCGGATATAGATGGACCCCCCATCGATATCATCGAAGCTAGAAGACCCGTTGACGATGTTCGAATCGTCACTGATTGCAATATTTCCCAGTCGATCGAAGGAGTCCGTGGCGATTCCTGAATTCATCAGGCCGACTACTCCGGATGAGGCCACGCTGGCAAAATTAATTCGACCGCCCAAAGCATTGAGCTGTCCATACGCGATATTCAGGTTCCCGCCGATGAAGGAAAGGCTTTGCCCGTTGGGCACCCGAAGATAGCTTCCCTGAACGGAGATCTCCGCCGGAGGCTTCTCATCGAGAAAACCGAAGGCGCTGGGCGGTGCCGTAGTGAGATGCTATTCTCGGGATGGGTGGCATCGAATCTTCCGCAGTCTTCGAGGAGAAGGTAATCCGAAGTGCTTGCATGAAAGGAGCCGGAGACATTCAAGCCGGCATTGGGGCCGAAGACCATACCGCTTGGATTGATGAGGTAGAGGTTGGCGCCCTGAATGGTGCAGTTGATACCTCCATCTATCGTGGAGCAGCTCCCGCCCGTTACACGCCCGATGACATTGCGAACGGACCCCGGTCCGCTGAAGGTTGCACTCTCACCGGTATCGATATTGAATTTGCCGAAGCTGTGGAACAGGTTGCCCCCCACCTGCCGCCCCAAACTGCTAGTGATGGCGTAGCTGGGTCCTGCAAGCGCCCCCTTGGGGCCAAGGGTTCCATCCATGGTTACTCGGCATCGCTAGTGGAGATCAGGAAAGCTTCCATGCAGAAGAGCGCCAGGAGTGATACACTTGGCAGGACGCGACAAACAAACTGAAAGGTTGCTCCCGCCTTCATTAGATCTCTCCTCCTTCTTTTGAAAAAGGCCTTCACCGAGGTAGTCGAGTTGGAACGTTTCAGGTCCTGAATTTGCCAGCCAGTTTACAATGAACAGAAAGGGGAATCCATTGAAAATGATGAAGGAGTAGCACGGAGAGATGTCCTTGGCAAGTCGGTGAGCGAGGTGTTCCCGGGAGTCAGAAAATTCTCGACCAATGGCGGAGGATTCTACGTAATCAGGCAAAAGCTCTGAGTCTCAAGAGAAAAGCCGGATACGGAAAAGGAATCTGCATTCGCTCGTTGCAACAACGAAAAGGAAGATAGCTCTGCCTGCCGCATTTTTCCATTTGAACCGCATGATTCGTGAGATAGAATGAAATGAAGGTGCTCGCGAAAAAGCTGAAAACGAGCTTTGGAGGCTGGAGAGGCAGTCCGGAGGGAGAATTCAAGGAAGGGAGCATGCCTTCCCGAACCAGGCGAAGGAAGCCGGCGGTGAATGGATACACGAAGAAGCCAGAGGATTCGATGAAGCCAAAAGAGCCCCGGGGGGCTTCCGATCATGACGGGAGCTACAAAAACCTGTTTTCCCACCCCGAGATGGTGGAGGATCTCATCAAGGGGTTTGTAGGGGAAGAGTGGGTGCGGGAGGTCGATTTCTCCACCCTGGAGAAGGTGAGCGGGAGCTATGTGAGCGATGATCTGAGGGACCGCGAGGACGACATCATCTGGCGGGTGAGATTTCGCGAGAGCTGGCTTTACCTGTACCTGCTCCTCGAATTTCAATCGACCGTCGATCCCTTCATGGCAGTAAGGATTCTGGTTTACGTGGGACTACTTTACCAGGATCTTATAAAGAGCAAGCAGGTGAGCTCGGGGCAACAACTCCCGCCCGTCCTCCCCCTCGTGCTCTACAACGGCGAGCCGCGCTGGCGGGCGGCACTGACGATCGAAGAGCTGATCGAGGACGCTCCGCGAGGCCTGGATGCTTATCGCCCCCGCATGAGGTACCTGCTGCTGGATGAGGGAGCCTGTGACAGAGAAGCCCTGGAGTCCGTTAGGAATCTTGCGGCTGCTCTCTTTCGGATGGAAAACAGCCGGGAGCCCCAGGACTTGCGGCGTGTCGTGGAATGTCTCATGGAATGGCTCGGCGCCGAGGAGCAGAGCTCCCTCCGGCGGGCTTTTACAGTCTGGATCAAACGGGTTCTACTTCCCGGAAAGCTCCCGGGCCTGGAGCTACCGGAAGTACAGAGCCTTCAGGAGGTAAGAAGCATGTTGGCTGAGCGTGTGAAGAGCTGGACCGAAGAATGGAAACGGCAGGGCCTGGATGAAGGCCGACGGGAAGGCCTGGATGAAGGCCGACGGGAAGGTCGGCAGGAAGGGATCTCTCATTTGTTGAGACGCCAAATGGAGAAACGTTTTGGTGTCTTGCCCGAGGAAATGATAGATCGCCTTGCCAAGGCCAGTCCTGCTGAGCTGGAACAGTGGGGAGAGAATCTTCTGGATGCTCCCAGCCTGGAAGAAGTTTTTCGGAGCTGAGCGCCGTTTCGGGCGGCATTGATCTTTATCGGTCGCCTTCGCGAGCGTGAACAATCGTCAAGAAGGCTGCGCGCTGGGATCGTACCAGGCCATACATTGATATTTCATCATAAATACGTCAGGAAAGACTGTTCCATGGCTTGGAGCGCTCTTTTTCAGGCCAACAGCGAATTGGGGGCAGGTTTTGTTATGACGTCATTGTATTGTTTTTCACTGCCGACACTTAAGTGAATGGCTCCAGAATATTCGATACGCAATGGTCTCTTCGTGCGCCAACCATCATATTGCAAGACCTGACCCCGATGCCATTGACCCCGATGCCATTGACCCCGATGCCCTCCGGAATGTTCATCCGTTTACCGATATGAGCAAAGGTATTCCTCTTGTGCTTCGCACCCAGGCAACTTGTTGCCTGGGCCACCCGCCACCCGCCGGGGACGAATTTACGGTTCGATGATCTAGTTAAGGCAGCTACAGTTATCCGACGAGGGAGAGTGGAACTGGGAGGGGGATAAGCGGTGATCAACGGACCAGGCAGGGTGTCGTTCCAGAAAATCCGCACCCATTGAAAATTGCCTGTGATGAGACTACATTACAGAACTTTTGCTAATCGCAAGGGTTGGGTTGTACCGTTCACCACGGGGATCTTTGAGCATGAAAGACGAAGACAAAACAAAAGAGCAGCTCATCTCTGAATTGAAGGAATTGCGCCGCGAAAACGAGAAGCTGAGAGCCATTGAAGCCGAATGGAAGGAAGCCGGGGGTAAATTGCGGGAGCACGAAGAACGCTACCGGCAAATATTCAACCACATGACGGACGGCGTAGCGGTTTATGAAGGAGTGGGAGAAGGCGAGGATTTCATCTTCAAGGACTTCAACACGGCTGCTGAGCGAATCGAAGGAGTAGCCCGGAGAGATGTCCTTGGCAAGTCGGTGAGCGAGGTGTTCCCGGGAGTCAGAGAATTCGGCTTGTTTGAAGTATTCCAGCGAGTATGGAGAACCGGTGAGCCGAAGCATCTGCCGGTAAGACTTTACAGGGATGAGCGGGCTCGGGGCTGGAAAGAGAATTATGTCTACAAGTTGTCTTCCGGCGAAATAGTGGCTGTATACAATGATGTAACACCACAAAAGCAGGCAGAGGAAGCATTGAGGGAAAGCGAGAAGCGCTATCGCACTCTGTTCGAAAACAGTCACAGCGTCATGCTCCTCATAGATCCGGAAACGGCGGAGATCGTGGATGCCAACCCGCGAGCCTGCTCTTTCTATGGTTACCGGTACGAGGAGCTGCTCAAGTGCAAAATTACCGAGATCAACACTCTGGCGCCGGAGCAGATAAATGTCGAAATGGAGCGCTCCCGCACCGAGCAAAGAAACTATTTCAACTTTCGGCATCGGCTGGCGAATGGCGAAATCCGCGATGTCGAAGTCTATAGCGGTCCCATCGGTATCGGCGGCAGGCAGCTTTTGTTCTCGGTCATCCACGACGAGACCGAGCGCAGACGGACCGAGGAATTGCTGCGGCAATCCGAGATCAAGTACCGTACGATCTTTGAAACAACCGGCACCGCAACAATCATCGCCGAGAAAGACACCACCATATCTCTGATAAACAACGAATTTGCGAAACTATCCGGCTACTCCAAGGAGGAAGTGGAAGAGAAGAAGAGCTGGACTCAATTCTTTTCCGCAGATGATCTGGCGAAAATGCGAGAGTGGCATCGCTTGCGAAGAATCGATCCCACGGCGGCTCCGAGAAACTATGAAGCGCGCTTCACTGACAGGGATGGGTGTATCAGAAATGTCTTCTTGACCGTTGCACTGATACCGGGAACGACAAAGAGCGTGGGATCTCTCTTGGATATCACCGAGTGCAAGCGTATGGAGGAAGAGCTCCTGAAAGCCCGAAAGCTCGAATCCGTCGGCATTCTCGCCGGGGGTATCGCCCACGATTTCAATAACCTTCTTGGTATCATCATGGGTTACATCAACCTGACCGCCATGAACCTTCCGGACGGACATCCCGCCCTCCGGTTATTGACCGAGGCGGAGCGCGGATCTATTCAAGCCAAGGATCTGGTGCAAAGATTCCTCTCTCTTGCCACTGGAGGAAATCTGATCAAGGTGCGCAGCTCCATCGCGGAAGCAATGCCGGGTAAGGTCAATCCCGTCTTGAGTCACTCCAGTATAGAGGCCGAGTACGATTTCCCTCCAGATTTGTGGCAGGTTGAAATCGATCCGTATCAGATGCGTGAAGCCATACGCAATGTGATTGTCAACGCCGCGGAAGCAATGCCCCGGGGCGGAACCTTGCGAATCAAGGCCGGAAACATCGAAGTGGCCGATGGAGGCAGAAAGCTCGGTCTGCCAATGAAAGACGGGCGATACGTGAAGGTATCCATAAGGGATCAGGGCATTGGTATTCGCGAGGAGAATCTGGGTAAAATATTCGATCCCTATTTCTCGACCAAAGACAGGGGAAGCATCAAGGGGATGGGGTTGGGTCTTGCCATAACCTATTCGGTCATCAGCAAGCATGGCGGGATCATTTCCGTTGAATCCGAAACGGGGCTGGGAACCTCCATATCCATCTATATCCCGGCTATTTAAGGATAGCTCGGCCTGCCGCATTCGCGAGAGCTGGCTGTACCTGTACCTGCTCCTCGAATTTCAATCGACCGTCGATCCCTTCATGGCCGTAAGGATTCTGGTTTACGTGGGATTGCTCTACCAGGATCTTATAAAGAGCAAGCAGGTGAGCTCGGGGCAACCGCTCCCGCCCGTCCTCCCCCTCGTGCTCTACAACGGCGAGCCGCGCTGGCGGGCGGCACTGACGATCGAGGAGCTGATCGAGGACGCTCCGCGAGGCCTGGATGCTTATCGCCCCCGCATGAGGTACCTGCTGCTGGATGAGGGAGCCTGTGACGGAGAAGCCCTGGAGTCCGTGAGGAATCTTGCCGCTGCTCTCTTTCGGATGGAAAACAGCCGGGAGCCCCAAGACTTGCGGCGTGTCGTGGAATGTCTCATGGAGAGCCTTCAGGAGGTAAGAAGCATGTTGGCTGAGCGTGTGAAGAGCTGGACCGAAGAATGGAAACGGCAGGGCCTGGATGAAGGCCGACGGGAAGGCCGGCAGGAAGGGATCTCTCATTTGTTGAGACGCCAAATGGAGAAACGTTTTGGTGTCTTGCCCGAGGAAATGATCGATCGCCTTGCCAAAGCCAGTCCTGCTGAGCTGGAACAGTGGGGAGAGAATCTTATGGATGCTCCCAGCTTGGAAGAAGTTTTTCGGAGCTGAGCGCCGTTTCGGGCGGCGTTCAGCGAATTGGGGTCAGGTCTTGCATTATGACGTCATTGTATTGTTTTTCACTGCCGACACTTGGTGAATGGCGCCAGAATATTCGATACGCAATGGTCTCTTCGTGCGCCAACCATCATATTGCAAGACCTGACCCCGATGCCCTCTTTACCGATATGAGCGGAGGTATTCCTCTTGTGCTTCGCACCCGGGCAACGAGTTGCCCGGGTCACCCGTCCACCCGCCGGCAGCATGAGGGATACGTCTCCGGGCAAGAACGGACTTCTGTCGAACACCTCTTTATTTCGAGTATTTGATTGTCACAATATCCCAATTGCCGTTTGCGTTCTGAGATGATCCCGCGACATAGACAGCCCCTGAACTGTCTACCGTGACCGCCTTGGCGCTTTCGGAGCCGTACGGCACCCCGTTGTACCGTCCTTCCCATACCGGATTGCCGAGGATGTCGTATTTAATGGTTGCCATATCGTTCCAACTATCCACAAGTCCCTGAGATGTCCCGGTTACGACAATGTTTCCGGAGCTGTCGACGGCGAGGGCTACAGCCTTGTCATCCCCGTTTGCGGGTCCATTGAAGATCGTGCTCCAGAGTCGTACGCCTGTGGGATCGTATTTTATCGTGAAGTAGTTGGTAGTCCCAAGCAAAGTCACCCTTGTTCCCGTCACAATGACGCTGCCTGAAGCATCGACGGTCATGGCACTGGGGATGTCATTGAATAGATACCCTTTTGTCCTGGTCCAGAGAAGATTTCCTCCATTCAGGGCATCGAACTTCATTGTTTTGTAGTCCCAGCCTCGTTGAGATGTCCACCATCCCCCGGCCACATAGCCGCTTCCCGCTCCGTCCAAGGCGAGGGCGCAGGCCATGTTGTCATGGCCGAGCTTGTTGTAGTAGTACCATTTCCTCCACAGCAGACTCCCGTCGGGGGCATACTTTTCCAGGATAAAGGCCCGATAATAATTCACCCACGGACTACATGCGACATAGATGTTTCCAGGGGCGTCCACTGCCAGAGACAAAGTGGGGTCTCTGTACCAGTCACCATTAGCTCCGATAACCCGTCTTGCCCAGAGCCTCTTACCATCGGAAGCATTGAATTTTACCGTCACGTACTCGGGATAGCTGGATCCCGCTTTCGTCGCAAATCCTGTGACGATTGCATTGCCTGATCCATCCACCACCAGTTTTTTGACGAAATCCCCCCCATGAGCCACATCATCCCAGGTAGCTACCCACTTTTCGTTGCCGTCCGCATCATACTTGATAACCACATAGTCATAACTATTGGCGTACGTGTTGGAAAATCCGGCCACAAAAACATTTCCGGAGCCGTCCACCGCAATGGCGTTTGGCTCATCACCATAATGGGCGATTCCGTCGTATCTCTTTTCCCAAATCTTGTTTCCCGTCGAGTCGTACTTGATCGTAAGGATGTCGGATGAGTTGGGACCTGCTGAAGATCCCGTAACAATCACATTGCCGGAAGGATCCAGGGCAATGCCCGCAGCCTGATCATCGCCGTTGGCGCTTCCGTCGTAGCGCTGTACCCATTCCTCTGTTGCCTGCGGCAAGGGAGCTTGTGCAACAGACGTGGAAGCATTCGGCTCGCCCGATGTCCCGTCGGTACACCAACCGCAAGTAACTGGAAAAACGCAGAGCCAGATGCCCATGAACAATGCCGCACGGATCGTCCACCTTTTCTTCCCTTTCATGTTCTCCTCCTTTGAATGCCATTCCCGCGAAAGGGTATGCACACACAAAAGTTCGAGCATGACAACAGTTGCGAAAGGCCGGTCCGGTGAGATCTCCGCGACTGACTGCACATCCCCTCATCCGACGTGGGTGCAAAGAAGCACAAAACTGCATACCCAAGCGCTCTTGCAGAATTTCCTCCTTTCGCATGAATGACGGATTAGCTGTTTTCTGGAATCGATGTTTTTCTGAATTCACTTGCTCAGCTCGGAAACCTATTAGGAGGAGAGCAGGACGACGAAAATACTATTCAGGAGGTTTCGCAAGCGGTCGGGCCGGCCTCTGATCGTGTTTTCCGAACGAGCGACATTGTGCGCGTATTTTAGGCTGGCACCTGATTGCTTGTCAATGGAAGATATTGAAATACAGTAGCATAACGTATCTGAGCTCCCTACGGAATGCGTTTTTCATGCATGTCTGTGGTGGCGATGGACGCCGAATCCAAGAGTGCATTCCTGCGTGGGAGTGTGCGAACGAGGAGGAACCCGACCATTATGCGCATTAACAAAGATTTCACGATTTTCGCTCCTTTCCCGTTGCGGAGGATTCTACGTAACCAGGCAACAGGCAACAGCACACCAAGCTCAGGATCGATGCCGCGAAGGCGTTCCAGAATACCATTTCCACTCCGTTGCCCAAGGCTTCCTGCAAAGATTTCAGGACCGGTTCGGAGAGGAGGTTTCGAAATTCGGGCTGAAACAGGCTTTCGATGCTCTGGGTGAGATGTGCCGCGAGGGAGTCGGGAATTCCTCCATCACTGGCTGAGTGCGTGATCATATCCAGGGCTCTCGCAAGATGCACGGTCACGAGGCTTCCCGAAATGCCGATACCGATGGTTCCACCCAGTGTCCTGGCAAATTGCTGGGATGAGGTGGCAACTCCAAGGTGCAGGGAGTCGAGGCTGTTCTGGACGACAAGAAGGGTGGTAATCGATACGAAGCCCATCCCCAGGCCGGCAAAGGCCAGAACGGCCGAGCAGACCCCAAGGGATGTGGAAGTGGAAAAGGTGAGCATCAGCCCGGTACCCATGACCAGCATGACCGAACCTAAAACACTGAGAGATTTCTCCTTGCGCCGGTCGACGATCCGACCGCAAAACAAGGCACCGATGGACCAGGAGAGAGTCAGAGGGACCATGGCGATCCCCAGTTGCGCAGGAGTCTTTCCCAGGGCTCCCTGTATGTAGAGCGGGGCAAAGGCGGATAAGGAAAAGATGGCGAAGCTGCTGAAAAAGGCCGAGGCGTTGGCCGTGCTGAATCCTCGAATGCGGAAAAACGCGAGGGCCAATATGGGCTCTTTTGCCCGTTTTTCGGCGGCGTAGAAGCTGAAGAGCGCCAGGCCGGCCGCCAGGAAGAGACCGGCAATCTCGGGGGAAAGCCATGGATAGCTTCGCCCTCCCAACATGAAGGCTATCAATGAAGTTACGATCAATATCGAAAGGGTCAGAGCGCCGAGATAATCGATGGAAGCACCATGCTTCTTTTCCCGCGTGTCTCTCAGATAGAGGGCTATCCCCAAAAGAGCCGCACAGCCCAGGGGCAGATTGATGTAAAAGATCCAGCGCCATGAAAAGTAGGTGACGATGAAGCCTCCCAATGCCGGTCCGATGATGCTGGCCACACCCCAGATGAAGCTGATGAGGCCCATCATCTTGCCCCGATTTTCAGGAGGAGCGAGGTCGGCTATCACAAAATACGCCAGAGCGAAAGTCCCCCCCGCCCCTACGCCTTGCAGCGCTCTGAAAATGATGAGCTGGTGCATCGTATGGGCAGCCCCCGAGAGAACCGAGCTGAACACAAAAACGCCGATTGAAATGACATAAAGCTTCTTGCTGCTGAAAAGATCGCAAAGCTTCCCAAAAATAGGCAAAGCGATGGCCCGGGTGAGCATGTAGGATGAGAAAACCCAACTGTAGAGGTGCAGTCCGCCAAGATCGGCCACGATGGTCGGCATCGCCGAGCCGACGACAAGCGCGTCCAAAGCCCCCAGAAAGAGCGCCAGGAGGACGGCCACAATCAGTAAAATGCGTGCCTTCCCGCTGAGGATGATTCCCCCTGAGTGCACCCTGTCTTCGGATGGCGGGAATCTGTTAAGTGAGTCTTCAACCTGGCCGGATCTCAATGCCTTAGAACCCTCCCATACAAGCTGCGGGATTGCGCCTTATCAGGCGTTATTAGCGAATAAGGGCTAAATCAGCAAACGGTGTCGATGAAAAGCTCGTAATACTCGCCCATGGAATGAGAGTTAGTCAAGACTCAGATGCACGCCAAAGCCGGGCGAAGGCTGCAACTGGATTCTTCGCTGCCTTTAAAGCTTTCCGGTATCGCCCGGGACCGCACTTGTTTCCCCTTGCATCGAGATGGCTTGCCGCTTGAGACCAAGCCCCCATGCTTGATCCACAGACATTTCCCCTTATACAATAACCTATTAGCGCCATATCAGGAATATTTCGCTTCACGCTTTCACTATTGACAACCTCGCAACGGCTCTATATTATGGGATTCGTCTTCCCCGGGTCATGTGCGAAAAAAATGGATTCTGGCCGTGCTAATCTTCCTCTACTCCTCTCAGCCGCTTCCTCCTCCTTCTTCTTCCCCCACGCAGACCTGCCATCGAGGGAGTCGGACCTTCCGCGGCTTTCCCATGCCGGAGAGTGCGGAAGATACGAACGATCCAGGCCGAATGGATGATGGTAATCGGCATGGAGCTTCTTGAAGCTTTCAGGAGATCAACAGAAACGCGAGGATCAATGATGCCAAATTTCTTCAATGGACCTTTTGACCTGTTTCGGACGGCGACTTTTTTCATGAACAAGACTTTGCAGGCGGCTCCCAAGATTATGGAAGCTACCGTCCTGCAGACAAAAGCGGTTCAAAACTACTGGACCGGGCTTTTCGGATACGTGAATTCCTTCATGGCTCCTTCTTTCGGCGCCATAAATTCCTTCATCGCGACAGAAAAGATCAAGCTCATGCAGGAATCACCGGCGGACACCATAAAGGATTACAGCGATCTGTTCGCTCAGAATATCAGGCTGGCCGGTGACGGACTGAGAGGCGGCATGGCGGCGATGAGCACTTTTTCCTGCAACAAGCTGAGTGAAGGAATTTCAGCGTGGGTCGATACGTACCGCGATGGGAACGGAAACGATATTGCCCGCTTCGCGGCGAGGCAAGAAGAACTGATGAGCGTGGCGGTGCACGAGTACCCGAAAGCCATCAGGGAAGTAAAGCCGGAATACGGTTTTTGCTTCGAAAATGGCGGGTATGTGAAGGTAGCGGAAACGGAGCGCTTCGAAGTCTATCAGGTTCTTCCCCTGAACGATGAAGTACAGCCCAGGGCGGACGGCAAGCCCATCCTCATCATTCCTCCGTATGTTCTTGGCGCGAATATTCTGGCCTTCCTGCCCGGAGAGCAAAGAAGCTATGTACACTGCTTTGCGGGCCAGGGAATTCCCACCTACGTTCGCATCCTCAAAGACATCGATACGACCCCTGCCGTGCAGCTCATGACGGGGGAAGACGATGCCCTCGATACACGCTTCTTCTGTGAGCGGCTCATGCTGAGGCATGAAGGCCGGAAAGTCACTCTGAACGGTTTCTGCCAGGGTGGATACCACGCTCTGGCCGCCCTCCTCTCGGGAGAGCTGGATGAGGTGACGGATGCGCTGATCACCTGTGCCACGCCCATCGATGGAACCAGGAGCAAGTCCCTGAAGGAATACCTGTCGAGCGTGCCACCACGCTTCAGAGATCTGAGCTATTGCATGAAAACCCTTCCCAACGGGAACCAGGTGGTGGACGACCGGATTATGGGATGGGTCTATAAGCTGCGGAGTATGGAAAGCGAGTCGGCGATCTCTGCTTTTCATCGGGATCTTAGCCTCTTCGACAACCAAAACGGGCGGAAGATGAAGATCAACAAAACCGCGTCGGCCGTCAATCATTGGATCACCTACGATCAGAAGGATCTCCCCGCGGGCATCACCAGAATGAGCTTCGCATCGTACTCCACCCCCGTGGATAAGGATGGAACCCTCCCCGTGAAGCTTTTCGGCCGGAAGCTCAATTTCAAGCGTTTGAAAGAGATGGGAACCCCGTGGCTAATCTGTATTGCGGATAAAGATGATCTGGTGGACAAAGAAGCTTCACTCGCACCACTGGAGCACATCGACGCGGAAGTCTGCGTTTTTCCCAAGGGCCACGCCGCCATGGCCACCTCATGGTCAATCCCGACGTCGGAATGCGCTCTCCATCTTCGCTTCTGCAGGCCGGGCTCTCCCCTTCCACTCGTGGGAGAGAAATTCCGGGGGCCTGTTTGCTTCCATCTCGATTTGGAAGGAGAACAGGCTGGGATCATTAAGAGTGCGTCGTAAGCAATAAACAATGAGGGCAGGTTCAGCTCGTAGATACTGTTGCGCAAAAGCCTCGACAGTATCTACGAATTTGCAATGTTGTATCCCGCTTACGTTGGCCGGGATACTGCAGCCTGGGCTGCTGATTCCGCCTGCTTGCCGTTCGAGGCTGAAGGAGGGGGGGCCAACGAGGCTTTCTTTCGAGATCGTTTCGGCTTCCTCTCAGGCTTTTGAGCGGTTATCACTTGATTGGAAGCCTCTCTTTCCGCCATCCACCGGGCTATTTTGGGAACAAGCTCCTTCTGGCATTTCGAGCTCACATAAATGCCGATATGACCGGTCTCGAGGCAGATATCTTCGACGTCCTCGCTTCCTACCATTTTCGTCAAAAGGTTACAGGCTTCGGGAGGGACGAGATGATCGAAGCGGCCGTAGATGTTCAGGATGGGAGTGGTAATCTTTTTCAGATCAACCCGACGGCCGCCCAGCTCCTTCTTGTTCTGGATGAGCAGGTTGTTTTGGTAGAAGTCCCGGATGAACTCCTTGAAGGTTTCACCGGGTACATCGGGGCTGTCAAAAATCCACTTTTCCATGCGAATGAAATTTTCGACGAAATTCTTGTCGTCTATCTTGTCAAGGAACCCCACGTACTTGTCTATGACCAGACGAGCGGGGTTGAGCAGCAGGAAAGCGACATTCAACAGGTCGCCCGGCATATTCCCGCTTGCTTCCACCATCCGGTCCACATCGATCTGGCGGGCCCACAGGTGGAGGAGGCCTTTGTCGGTATCGAAATTCGTCGGCGTGACCGTGGTAACCAGAGTATTGATCTTTTCGGGGTGCAGAGCGGTGTACATAACTCCGAAAGTGCCTCCCATGCAAACGCCCATCAGGTTGATCTTCGGCACGTTATGACGTTTTCGGATGAAATCGATAATGTTGTCCATGTAGCCGTTGACGTGATCATCCATATTGAGGTAGCGATCCTTGCGAGTGGGATAGCCCCAGTCGATCATATAGAGATCGACCCCCTCATCGAGAAAATTCCTCACCACACTCCGTTCAGGCTGAAGATCGAGCATGGTCTCCCGGTTGATCAACGCATAGACGATAAGCAGGGGAGTCTTGACTTTCTGTGGGCCTCGAGCGGCATAGTGCTTAAGCTTGACCCTGTCTTCTTCATAAACGACATCGAACGGGGTTGTGGCAATATCCGTTTCGAGCGGCCCGAGGAAGATCTCACGTGCTTTACTGAGGCGCTCATGTAGCTTGTCGTTGTCTTCAGCCAGTCTGGACAGTATGACATCTATGGGAGTTACGGGCTTGAACATAAAATCTCTCCATGTGATGTGACATTCATATATTCGTACCGTGTTTTGTCTCCGGGTCAAATCCGGAAGACGATCCTGCATGGATCGACTACCCTTGACTTCGAATACTAGCTCTGAAGCTCCACCTGTTTTGAAAGCTCCTTGAATTTCTTCTTGAGCAGGTAGATCTCCTTCGAGAGCTCATCGAAATCCTTATTGGAGGGAATGGGGAGAGATTCAAGGGAATGGCCGAACAGTTGCCCCATTGCCAGACGATAATCGCTATAAGAGCCCAAGGTTTCATTGAGCAGTTGGACGTACCTGGGCGACTGAAGCAGCTCCATATAGCAGCCTTCAAGGACTTTGATCCATATATCATAGGATTGCTCACGGTTCCCGGAAAGCTTGCCTGCTTTCGCCATTTCCTCGAGCTGCTCCTGCGCAGTTTTCGACGCCTTTTCCATCGGCAGGTAGAGCTCGTAGAGGAGCGCGCTCATGTTGGTTGAAAAAACATTGTATTTGTCCATCACTTGATTGGCGTCTTCCTGGTAGGAGCGAGTCAGACCGATGGCGGGGACCTTCAAGAGGGGGCTGAGAAGCTTCTGAAACGACTCCAGCCACACCACGGGTCCTTTCTTCAGATCATCGCCCGCGCCGGCTTCCGGCGAAGTGGTGCTATCCCGGATTCCATCCAGCCATTTTTTCTGCATATCAAGGCATGCTTCAAGCCCGTATTGCATCAGGCCGGACATCTGTTCCGGAAGGATGCATGCTCCTTTGGGGGCGCATGGGTTGTTTCCCCAAAAGCCCATAAGAGATTCAGACATGGCCTGTGCCATCTTGAGCCCCGTTTGCCACGAGTCTTCCGAGCTCGTATTCTCCGTTTGCTGAGGCCATCCAAAAGGATTCGAGGCGCTCACAGGGGGCTTCTGCCACATGCCGGGCACGGATTTGCACCAAAAATCCAGGATTGGGTTCGTCCATCCGTCCATCATACCATTATGACTCCTGATTACGAGACAGTAACATTAGGCTTCCAATTCAACGCTGTAAGTTAGTTACGGTCGCGGGGTTAGGCAATCCTCTAACCGTTCCGATTTTCCCACTGCCCGGGCTCCAAACGGTAGGATGCCCAGTACGGTACCTGTTCCCTATCCACATAACTGGCTTTGGCCCAATAGTGATCCGGTTCTCTCAGTTGGATGAATCTGACGTCCTCTCCGTTTATCCAGGCAAAATAGCTGATCCGCTCTTTGGCTTCCGGGTGTTCATGACCAAGCTCCACCACCCTGCCCTCTTTCGGTACCAGGCGGCGAATCGATTCGCTCGGTGCGGGGCATTCATCCACATACTGACAGGCCTTGCAATGACCAAACACCTCCACGATCTTAGTGTCGAACACTCCCGGATCAGGATTGTTCAGTTCCCATCCGCATATGCTGTTTTCAATAGCATCCATACCTTATCCTTTCGTTCAGGAAAGAAGCCGGGCTATCGAACGTACACCATGTGGCGATGTTCCCAAATGCCCGTTGGATGAAAGCAACAAGCCTGCTTGCCGATTGTCGCGGAACAGAACGAACAACAACCCTTACGACAGTAGGATTGTGTATGGAGTGCACGAATTGCGGGTCAATGGCATAAACCGGCAACAGGAGGCTACTTGACTACAAGATCGACGCCGAGCACGCACGACAGGTACCACGGACACTCATGCAACACACTAACCGGGTACTCCGAGTCTGATCAAGCTTGTCGGATGAGAAGAATAGCGGTTTGCTCCGCGGAAAGAAAATAGGTTGAATGCTGTATTTCTCTGGGAAAAGGGCTGTAATCGAATGCAAATGTCACGGTATAATATCCTGCCTTCGAAGCGGGCTGAGCTGCCTTTGCGTGAATCCTGCAACGAACGATCAGGAATTACGGATTACGAATCCCGAAAGCACCGGCTCACGGTAATTACGCAGCCCTCGCAATGGGTCATAATTCGTAACTCGTAATTCCTAATTCCCCATATTTCACCTGTTTCTCATTTTGCGAAGGCGGATGGATTTCGGAGTCACCTCCACCAGTTCATCGTCGCTGATATATTCCATGGCCTGTTCGAGGGTGAACTGGCGTGGAGGGATGAGGCGCAGGGCTTCATCGGTGCCGGAGGCCCGGATGTTGGTGAGCTTCTTTTCCTTGGTGATATTGACCCAGATATCCTCCGCGCGAGAGTTCTCTCCGACGACCATGCCGGTATAGACCGGATCGTTCGGGCTTACGAATATGGTGCCGCGGGGCTGGAGATGGAAAATTGCATAGGCCACGCCTTTCCCGACGCGGTCCGAGACCAGCACGCCGTTGGGCCGGTCGATGATCTCTCCGGCGTAAGGAGTATAGCCGATGATGAGCGTATTCAATATACCGGTGCCGCGGGTATCGGTGAGGAACTGGCTGCGAAAACCGATCAGGCCGCGGGAGGGGATCTCGAATTCCAGACGAGCGCGCCCGAAGCCGTTGTTGACCATTTTTGTCATCTTGCCGCGGCGGCTGCTCAGCATCTCGGTGACGATTCCGACGTGGTTTTCCGGGATGTCCACAACGGCAAGCTCCATGGGCTCGAGAACCTGTCCATCCACGTTTTTTGTGATGATTTTGGGCTTCGACAGGGACAGCTCGAAGCCCTCCCTGCGCATCGTTTCGACCAGCACGGCCAGTTGGAGCTCCCCACGGGCACTCACCCGGTAGGAATCCCGGTTCTCCGCCTGCTCGACACGGATGCTCACGTTGTAGAGGAGCTCTTTGTCGAGACGCTCCTTGATGTGCCGCGAGGTGAGGAGCTTTCCCTCCTTGCCCGCCAGAGGAGAGGTGTTTACGGAGAAAACCATGGAGATGGTAGGCTCCTCTACGGTTATGACGGGCAAGGGCCGAGGATCATTGAGATCCCCCAGAGTGTCTCCGATAAAGACGTCGTCCACTCCCGCCACGGCCGCGATATCCCCGGCGTGAACAACGTCCCGTTCCACCCGGTTGAGGCCTTCGTAAGCATAAACGACGCTGAGTGAGGCTTTGCGCATCGAGCCGTCCGCCTTGAGCAGAGCGACCTCCTGGCCGTGGCGCAAGGCTCCGTTGACGACCTTCCCCACGGCAATCCTGCCGACGTAGTCGCTGTGATGCAGCGTGGTGACCAGAAACTGGAGCGGCGCCTCGGGATCATACGATGGAGCCGGAATGGAGGTGAGGATAGCCTCGAAAAGGGGGATCAGGTCCTTCCCCTGCCCATCTGGGTCCGTAAGGGCGACTCCTGTCTTGGCATTGGTATAGAGCACGGGAAAGTCGAGCTGTTCTTCCGTGGCATCCAGATCTATGAAGAGATCGTAGATCTCGTCCAAAACTTCCTGAATACGCCGGTCCGGCCGATCTATCTTGTTGATCACCAGAATGGGGGGCAGTCCTCGTGCCAGGGCCTTCCCGAGCACGAACCGCGTCTGAGGCAGCGGACCTTCGGTGGCATCCACCAGGAGCATGACCCCGTCCACCATGTTGAGCGTTCGTTCCACTTCACCGCCGAAATCGGCGTGGCCGGGGGTATCCACGATATTGATCTTCGTTCCCCTGTAGATTATCGCCGTGTTCTTGGCCATGATGGTGATCCCTTTTTCACGTTCGAGATCCATGCTGTCCATGACCCGCTCTGCTACTTGTTCGTTATCCCGAAAGACACCGCTCTGCCAGAGCATAGCGTCAACGAGAGTCGTCTTGCCATGATCGACGTGAGCGATAATGGCTAAATTGCGTAGATTCTGACCAATGTGCATTACAATCCTTTTTGGGAACGGGCTTTTTCCGCCGCGTTTACGCGCTCCCCCTGCCGGAGGAAGCGCTCTTGAGTTGGTTTGGGAGTCAGCTTGCGGACTACGGAATGAGAAACCAGCCGTTTCCTCCGAATGGAAGTTCTTATAGTATCAAGATACCGCTTTCGATGAAAAGCTTATAATGATCACCTATCGGAGGCAAGATAGTCAAGGCCGGGAAGGAAAAAGATACCGGAAACGCTGCGCGATCCGGGATATTGAAGAGGAATCCCGTGTTTTACCATCCGGAGGCTGTACCGTTTTACTTGCTTTTCTGGAAGTTAGGTCTTAAACTTACGGTTAGTGATAAACAGTCTGGTTCGATATTTTTGGGGTATCCGGTAATCGGCCTTTCGCACGGCGAAAACGGTTTTTTAGGGCTCCTAAGTAGCGCACCACATCCGAATCAAAACAATTAACAAGAAGGAGCCTTGAAATGGCGGAAGGTCGTGTGAAGTGGTTCAATGCAAGCAAGGGTTACGGATTCATAGAAGCTGACAGCGGAAGAGACATTTTCGTCCATCACTCAGCCATCGAGGGTCAGGGCTTCAAGACTCTCGAGGAGGGTGAGCGCGTAAGCTTCGATGAAGAAAAAGGCGCCAAAGGCCCGGCAGCGGTCAGGGTGAAGAAGCTATAAAAAAATCAGCCACACATTTTGAATCATGAACAAGAAGCCGGAGTCTGAACTTCGGCTTTTTTTGTCTTCTGAGATACCCCATAAGGTGGAGTTGTCACATGGCAAAGAAATCAAAGACCACTTTCCAGAAAATGGAAAAGGAAAAGAACCGGCAGCAGAAACAGAGGGACAAAGAGTCTCGCCGGGTCCAGGCAAGAGCGACCAAGGCCGATTCAGAGCCCAGAAGCATGGATGAAGATCCGGATATCGCGGGCATCAAGCCCGGCCCTCAGCCCCTGCCCGAGCAATGGGACTACGTGAAGGAAAAATGACCGTAATGGCGGAACGAGCGCCTGTTCGAGAATGTCATCCCGGTTTGAGCCTTTCAACTTCTTCGAGAGGGGGATTCGCGATGCTGTCCCGGTGGGGGGCGTACGGGCATGCATCCGAAATCCGGAATCCCAAGAATTCCGCCCGCCGTTACCATGCGCGAAAGCTCCACAAAAAAACAGCTTGCTATTTCCCATTGAGGCTGTATAGTAGAAAGTTACTTGTTTGAGATTTTGGCGGGAATGATTTTGTGAGCCGCTTTCGGTTTTTTCCTGCACCTGCCATTAAGCTCCATCGATCACTGACCCCTTGCCATCAGCAATCTTTTGCACTGCGGCAGCACGTTAGGTTGGCGACGATGTTTCAGGTCCGTCGTCTTATATGTGTGCTGTAGCCGCAAGTGCTTTCGCGGTACGGGTCTATCCCCTGCAGCCTGGAAAGTTCAACTCCTAACAACCTCTAACTGAGTTTCTGTTTCGGGCCGCCCGTCTCCGTGCCTTGGTCGGCAGGGTTCTGGTGCGCCGTATTGCGCCGGGCAGGGGAATTCCCTCGGAATCCATTGAAACCGCCTGGTTCGGATTCAGAAATTATAAGGATTTTACTCTTTATGTCTTTTGACACCATGTCGTTTGAAGAACTGCAACTGGCTCCCCCCATCCTCAAAGCCCTCGCCCAATGCGGCCATATCAAGCCCACACAGGTCCAGGCGGAAGCCATCCCCAAGGCCCTCGCCGGAATCGACGTCATTGCCTCGGCCCAGACCGGCACCGGAAAGACCGCGGCGTTCGTTCTGCCCGCCCTCCAGCGGTTGTGTACAAACCCCACTACCTGCAAATCCGGTCCGCGCGTCCTGGTACTCACCCCTACCCGCGAACTGGCCGACCAGATAGCTCAGGCCACCCGTACCTACGGCAGGCATATTCGCGTGAAGAGCACCACCATCATCGGCGGCATGCCCTTCGGCGAGCAGATAAGAGCACTTTCCCAGTCGCCGGACATCATCATCGCAACACCTGGAAGACTGCTCGACCACATGGACCGGGGGCGGCTGGATCTCTCTCACATCGAGCTATTCGTGCTGGATGAAGCAGACCGCATGCTCGATATGGGCTTTATCGACGACGTCGAGCGCATCTCCGACTCCGTGCCGACCGGTTGCCAGACGCTCCTCTTCGCGGCGACGGTAGGGAGCGCCACTACCAGATTAGCTCAAAGGTTCATGAAAGACCCCGAGCGGGTTCAGGTTGCCCCCGGCAAAGTCACTCTCGACGCCATCGAGCAGCGCCTGCACGTCGCGGACAACCTGCAGCACAAAAACCGCCTGCTGCTGCACCTTTGCGCTGACGACACCGTTACGAAGGCGATCATTTTTTCCGCCACCAAACGCGACGCCGACGTCCTGGCTCGCGACCTCAACAGGCAGGGATATGCCGCGGCCGCTCTCCACGGAGACATGACCCAGAACGCCCGCAACCGAACCATGATGAACATGCGGCGCGGCAGCATCCGGCTTCTGGTGGCCACGGACGTTGCAGCCCGAGGCCTCGACGTCACGGGGATCAGCCACGTCATCAATTTCGATCTCCCGCGCTTCGCCGAAGATTATGTCCACCGCATCGGGCGGACCGGCCGGGCCGGAGAATCGGGCATCGCCATTTCCTTTGCATCCCGCGCCGACCTTCCTTATCTCGACCGCATCGAGCGCTATATCGGACAGAACCTGCCGATCCACGTCATTCCGGGCCTGGAGCCCGAGCATCCGATGCACAGGGCCAGGAACGATGGAAAGAACACCCGCCGTACGTTCGACTACGGAACCGAAAGCCGCGGCAAGAGTGGCAGGCCCGACAGTCAGCGCGGAAACGGCAAGCCCGAAGGCCGATCCTTCAAGTACAAAGAAACCGGCGGTACCGGCGCGCACGTCGGCGGTAGCGGAGGATATGCCGGAAGGGCAAAGCATGGCCCATCGAAATGGAATCGAGACGTCCCCGTGGAGCACCGCGCCAGCAGCCCGAACGAAGCAGACCGATCCGGAAACCGAAAGCCGGGAAAGAAAATCTTTCTGTAGGATTACCGATAACTGAGCTTTTCACCGCGGAGACGCGGAGAGCACAGAGAAAACGCAGAGAAATTTTACGAAAATCTTAACTACTCTCCGCGTCTTCTCTGCGCCCTCTGCGCCTCCGCGGTGAACGCGAGAGCCTTCGAGACAATTCCTCAGCTACTCATCCGCTTCATACATCTCGTGAGCTCCCTGTCGAAGGTATCCGAAAACCTCTGCCTTTCCCTCTGTCCGAACTGCCTGGGGCCGGGTGTGATGCCCCCTGCCTCCCGAAGATCCTGCATGAAATTCCGAATGGAGAGCCGCTCCCGAATGTTTTCTTCGGTGTAAAGATCGCCGCGGGGGTTGATAACGGTCACTCCCTTCGGAACGAGGACGGACGCCAGGGGAATGTCCTGGGTGACGGCAAAGTCGCACGTTTCAGCGTATTGCGCAATGTACTCATCGACGACTTCCGGCCCCATGCCGACGCGGACCGTCGAAACATAGGCCGAATCTGGAAGGCTGATGTACTTGTTGGCGACAAAAACCGCCGGAATTCTGAGCCGTATCGCCGCCCGGATGATAACTTCCTTGATATCGCCCGGACAGGCATCGGCATCCACCCATATCTTCATCCGCTACCTCCGAGACCGGTTCAAGTAGAACAACCGGACCTGATTGCCTTCCCTCGAGGAATCAATACTGCCAGGTCAACCTTAACCAGAATGAGATGTTCTTGGGATCATTAGTTTTGACAATCGCGGATTTTCTGATGCTTCCCTTGCATTCCTTAGGGTCCAGCTTCAGGGTAATGGCTCCCTCGCCACCGGGAGGGATTGTCCGATCAAAGCGGACGGCCGCCAGTCCTCAGCCGACGGTGATTTTTTCTATTTCCAGGATCGCCGTACCGGTATTTTTGACCGTGAAGATATGCTCGTACTGCTGATCCGGCGAGATTTTTCCAAGATCGTAAGAGCCTTCAGGGACTTCGAACCGAGGAGCTCCTTCCGCAACCGCGGCAGGCAACACCGTCGTCGTCGTGGCGCCATTGCCGGAGGCATCACTCGCATGAGCCGGACTGAACAGGAAGAGTACAACTGGTATCCATGACAGGTGCTTGAAACGCTTCATCAGTTACTCCTTCGTTTACCACTCCTTAAAGTATTGTGACAGTCCATTGGAAAATATGGGTTATGGCAAAGGAAAGCCGGCAACCCGCGCTGCCTTGTACCACACTCCCGATCTTATATGCAAAAAGTAAGGTTCGCGGGCTTGCGGAACCGAATTTCCATCGACACACCCGTATACAGTTTTTCGTTGACAATTATGGGCATATGCTCATAATTAGGAACGAGGAGTGTTTCCATGCCAAGGCCAAGATGCTGTCGAAGAGTTGCCGGGGAGCCTGTTTGCAGGATCTTTAAGCCTGTTGCCGTGCCCTTATCGTCCCTGGAAGAAATCGTTCTATCCCTGGATGAGCTCGAGGCTATCCGGCTGGCTGACCTCGAAGGGCTGTATCACGAGCAGGCAGCAGCGAAAATGAATGTTTCGCGGCAGACTTTTGGAAGAATACTCGATGCAGCAAGAGCCAAGGTGGCTCGGGTGTTGGTCAAAGGACATGCTCTTCGCATTGAGGGAGGCGAAATCGAGGTCTCCGCGACGCGAGTTTTCAGATGTGAGCAATGTGAGCACACCTGGGACCTGCCATACGGAGTGGGTCGCCCCGCGGAATGCCCGGCCTGCAAAAGCAGGAGCTTTCGCCGCTGCCACGGGCAACAAGGGCAGGAAGAAGGAATGGAAGAATGTCCGCGGAAGTGATGCCGGAGCATGGCGGCGAACGCTTCCGACTCATTATCGAGAAACTATTTAATGATCGAGAAAGGAGACAATGTAATGAGAGTTGCTTTTCCCACGGAAACATTTCAAGGACTGAACAGCATAGTTTTCGGACATTTCGGGTCTGCTCCGGGGTTTATCGTAGTGGATACCGGAACCATGGGTGTTGAAGAAATCAAGAACAGCGACCAGCACCACGCTCATGGCATGTGCCAGCCTCTCAAGGCTCTGGGAGACAGGCAAATCGATGCCATAGCCGTGGCGGGTATCGGCATGGGCGCCCTTATGAAGCTCCAGTCACAGGGAATGAGAGTCTACCGTGCAGTTCCGAGCACGGTTCTCCAGAACATAGAGCTTATCCGCGACGAGAAGCTGCCGCAATTCCAGGTCGAGCATACCTGTGCCGGCCATCTGAATGGCGGATGCGCGCATTAGGGAAGACTACTCGTCTGGGGTCTCGCGTTCACCGCAGAGGCGCGGAGGACGCAGAGAAAACGCGGAGCGTTAAAACTCCGGTAAAATTTCTCCGCGCTCTCTCTGCGCTCTCGGCGTCTCTGCGGTGAAAAGCTCAGTTATACTCGGAGGAAAGAGGAAGAAAAGATGAAATTGACCATCAACTTGCCGGGAAGCCCAGCCCGAACATCCGAGGTGATAATCGGAGAAGGGCTATTGAAGGATTTACCTGCCACCATCGCTTCAGAGCTTGGAAAGCGTGTCGCCTACTGGATCTGGGATGAAAACGTCTGGGATCTGTGGAAGGAGCGAGTAGCGGAGCTTGGATGGCCCAGATGGGAGGAAGGACGGAGAATTCTCTTTTCTGCTTCGGAAGCCAATAAGCGCCTCAGCGCTCTCGAAGGACTTGCCCGGCAACTGGTGCTGGCCGGCGCGGACCGGCAGAGCGCTCTTGTGGCGGTGGGAGGCGGCGTTACCGGCGACGTGGTGGGATTTCTGGCCTCCGTTTACATGCGAGGGATTCCTCATTTCCAAATCCCCACGACCTTGCTCGCACAGGTGGACAGCAGTATCGGCGGCAAGACGGGAGTCGATCTCCCCGAGGGCAAGAACCTTCTCGGAACCTTCTATCAGCCTCGCACCACCTGGATGGACCCTCAGTTCCTGGAAACACTCCCGCCCGAAGAGCTAAAACAGGGCATGGCCGAAGTTATCAAGACGGCCATGATAGGTGACGAGGTGCTCTGGAAGTACCTCGAAAGCCATACGGAAGCCCTCAAAAGGCGTGACAGCGATGCGCTGGTCCGTATCATCTCCGCCTCCTGTATTCTCAAGGCAAAGGTAGTCGAGTCGGATGAGAAGGAAGCGGGACACCGTCGGGTCCTCAATCTCGGTCACACCGTCGGGCACGCTCTCGAACGGCTGAGCAATTACAGCCTCCACCACGGAGACGCCGTGGCCATGGGGCTGGTGACTGCGACCAGATTGGCTGTCCAGTTGGGCAAGCTCTCGGAAGGCGACCTTGTGCGTCTCGAAAAATTATGCATGGCCTGGGACCTACCCACAAGAATCCCCAAAATCTACTCCGCCGACGCTATCGTTTCGGCCCTCATGACGGACAAAAAGCGTGTGCGCGGCACTCTGCATTTCATTCTGCCGGTGCGGAAGATCGGAGAGGTAGTGGATGCCGATAATCTGGATCTTGAGGTGCTGAAGCAGGTACTGCTTGCCCTTCGGGAGGAATAGAGATCTCCTTGCGGGTATTTTTCTTCTCCCCCGCGAGTCTCCTAATGGCACCCGAAATCGGGTGCCTCACTCACACCGCACTCCATCTTCACGTTCTTGCGGTTTGGCGCCGCAACATCCGGAGCATCCCGAGCAGGACGGTGTCGCGGATCGTGAAGCCCGCACATAGTGCCTCACCACATAAGCCAGGGCTCCCGCCAGCAGGAGCAAAATCAAAATTGTCTGCCACATGTATGGCTCCCTCTCAAGTCCCCAGTCCCAGCCAACGGCCGCCCTGGTAAACCAGCGTAGCCATGAGGAAGGCTATGGTTGTGTTGAAAGTCATCGAAAAAAGTCCCCACTTCCATGATCCGGCTTCCTTGATGATACAGGTCACCGTCGCAAAACATGGGGCATAGAGCATTATAAAGACAATGAGGGCGAAGGCTCGAAGCGGATTCCACCGCGGGTCGGCCGCCAGGCGGTCGCCAAGGGGAATGTCCTGGCCCCGCTTCGATTCTCCCAGTGAATAGGCGGTGCCGAGGGTCGATATAATGAGCTCCTTGGCCGCAAAGCCCGAGAGTAGAGCCACGTTGGTGCGCCAGTCGAAACCGCTCCATCGGCTGAGGCTTTCCAGGGCTGTTCCGATGCGTCCGGCAAAGGAGCTTTTCAAAGACATTTGTGCAGCCTCGCGGTCGATGGCCTGGAGCTGTTCGCGAACCTGGGCGAGGTGCGCCGTGGCATCGTTTTCAGGGGCATCCTTTGGAGGAGTCGGAGCATCCTTGCTGAGGGCTGCTTGCTTCATGTCCTCCGGAAATTGAGCCAGAAGGCTCTGTTTTTTCTCGTCGAACGTCCGCCTGTCGGATTCCGAAAGACCCGGAAAGGCCATCAAAGCCCAAAAGAGGATGGAGATTGCCAGGATGATGGTACCGGCTTTCCGGATGTACTGCCAGGTGCGCTCCCAGGTATGAATGAGCAGCCCTTTGAAGGTGGGAAGCCGGTAGGGGGGCAGCTCCAGGAGGAAAGGCGTGCTGGGGCCACGAAGGATGGTCGAACGAATGAGCTTTGCCAGCAGCAGAGCCGCGGTCCAGGAAAGCAGGGTAAGGAGAAACATAATCCTGGCATGCTTGTCCGGGAAATAGGCGGCGATCAGCATGGCAAAGACCGGCAGCTTGGCTCCGCAGTTCATGAACGGAGCGGTGAGCAGGGTAGCCAGCCGCTCCTTGGGGCTACGGAGAGTCCGGGTCGCCATGACTCCCGGAACGGCACAGCCTCCCGCAATGCCTCCCGAGATGATGTAGGCCATAACCGAGCTGCCGTGGAGGCCGAAAGTGCGAAAGACACGGTCCAGCATGTAGGCGACACGGGCAAGGTAGCCGGTATCTTCGAGCAGCGCGATGGAGAGAAACATAAAAACAATGAGGGGAACGAAACCGATGATCCCTCCCACGCCGTCGATGATTCCCGAGACGATCAAAGACTTCACCGGTCCGGGCGGCAGAACCGATTCCATGAAGCTCCCGAGAGCCGCAAAACCCGTTCCAAGCCAGCTCACGGGCAGCTCGCTGTACTTGAACGTAAACTGGTAAACAAGATAGAGGATGAACATCATGATGACGGGACCAAAGAACCGGTGTGTCAGCACCCGGTCGAGCTGGTCGGAAAGGTAAAGCCTGTCGGCCTTCTGCGTGCGCTTGACCACTCCTCCCTTGAGAAGGGCCGCGATGAAGCCGTACCGGTGATCCGCAATGATAGCTTCCGGATAGCTGTCCAGGGTCACACGAAGATGCTCGGTGACATCGGCCGCCAGGGCTTCCAGATGCATCGATAACTGGGAATTGGCTTCGCTTCCCTTCTTGATTATCTGCTCATCACCCTCGAGGTATTTCAGAGCGGTCCAGCGTGCGGGGAACAGCCCGGTCAAAAAGCCGGCCGCCTTGATTTCGGATTCCATGTCGTCCAGCACGGGATCGATGTCGGGGCCGTAGGAAATGTACAAAGGCTCCCACGAAGGATTCCGCTCAGCCAGTTCGGCCGCGGCTTCAAGAAGGCCGCTCTTTCCCTTGCCGGTCCTCGCCACCATGGGAACGAAGGGTACGCGCAATCTTCGCGCAAGCTCTTCCACATCGATTTCCATCCCCCTGCCCGCCGCCACATCCATCATGTTCAGAGCCACCACCAAGGGAATGCCCAATTCCATGATCTGAAGGGTGAGGTAGAGGTTTCTTTCCAAATTGGAAGCATCCACGATATTGATCACCACACGGGGGCGTTCTTGAACCAGAAAATCCCGGGCCACCAGCTCTTCCAGGGAATAGGCCGTTAGGGAATAAGTCCCCGGAAGATCCACCAGGCGAAGCTGAAGGCCATTGAGCTGATAAAAGCCTTCCTTCTTTTCGACGGTTATCCCCGGATAATTTCCCACATGCTGGCGAGCCCCGGTAATGGCGTTGAAAAGGGTCGTCTTGCCGCAGTTGGGATTTCCCGCCAGGGCGATCAGATGCTCTCCGGACCTGTCACTCATGTATTTCTTCCCTCATGTGATTCCTCGTCCTCCACCTCCACCTGAATCAAATCCGCTTCGTTGTTCCTCAGAGTCAACGTGAAGTCGCGAACCCTTATGGCCACGGGATCTTTAAGAGGCGCACGGCCCTGGATCTGCAAGGGAGTGCCTGGCACCAGGCCCATATCCCGAATTCGGCGTCCCAGCTCGCCTCCCGCGCTCACTCTGGATATGATCCCTTTCTGGCCCGCCGACATGCGCCGCAAAGGCACGGTGTTCATGGCCATTCCCTCCTTTTTGGGAAAAATTAGGAGCCCCTAACTTTCCCATCAAAAAGAAGCGGCTGACTCCAGCCGCCTCGTTATTCGCTTATGAAAAACACCGGCCCCGCCCTTGGGGAATCAGAGTGACGAAGTTACCAGAATCTCCCGAGACAACCCTTCACCCAAACTGAGTGTTCCTCCATGGACGCGAACCAGGCAGGGGGAGCCACACCCGGCGCATACCAGCTCCATCTCGACTCCGGGATAAATGCCCATGGCGGCCATCCGGGCGCACAGAGGACGCCCGCCCCCGATGCTCTTCACTTTGAACCGCCTTCCAATCGGAGCCTCCGAGAGCAGTATTGTATGCCCATCCGAACCCTGCAAGCCGTTGCAAGGACATTGCTGCTTACGCTTCCATCCACCCAGCATCGGTAACCCTCCCTTTCTTCAACTACCAGTTTCAATCACAGCAATTAGGTAATCCAAACTTTATATGGAGTCAATAGCTTTCTTCTGAAACCTTGACTTTGACCGAGTCTCCACACCCTCCCGCCCTTCTCGACAGGCCACCAACATAAGCCGGGACACCTGTCAATATACTCTGAACGGACAGCGGCTGAGCTTTCTTCACCGCAGAGGCGCAGAGAACACAGAGGAAGCGCAGAGAAAAGCTCTTGGAAATCTCTGGATCTTCTCTGCGTTTTCTTTGCGCCCTCTGCGCCTCTGCGGTAACACACAAGCTCCGCCTTAGGCATGTCCCGTCTTATGCCGGTAGCCTCTCGACTCATCCGGGTGAAAAAGCGGTTGACTTTGCTCTTGCTTTACACTTAGTTCTATAGAGAGGGGGGATCGGAATAATATCCCGTCGAGAACGGGTGTTCACCATCAGGTGAGGTTAAGGCAGGCGCCATGCCGAAAAAGCAGGAGCCATTTTTCCAATTTATGAAGGTCAATGTCTCAGATGATTAATTTTCAAAGAGCACGTGATCGCATGGTCGAAACCCAATTGATCGGCCGGGGCATTCATGACCGGAGGGTACTGGAGGCCATGCGCAAAGTCTCGCGCCACATGTTCGTGGACGAAGCTCTCCGGGATCAGGCATACAGCGACCATCCCCTGCCCATTGGGGACAAGCAGACTATTTCCCAGCCCTATATAGTCGCCCTGATGACCGAAACCCTCGGGCTTATGGGGAGCGAAAAGGTACTGGAGATCGGGACGGGATCAGGTTATCAGGCTGCCATCCTGGCCGAGCTCGCGGAGCGGGTCTTTTCGGTGGAGCGCTTCCCTAACCTGGCCTTCCGGGCCAGTCAGATTTTACAAAAGCTTGGATATAACAATATCATAGTAAGAGTTGCAGACGGCACGTTAGGATGGCCTGACGAAGCCCCTTTCGATGGCATCCTCGTGACAGCCGGAACTCCCAAGATTCCCCAGCCGTTGATCGATCAACTGGCCGTGGGAGGACGCCTGGTAGCCCCCTTGGGGGACAGGCTGTCACAGGAGCTGGTACTGGTGAAAAAGCTTCCCGAAGGAATTCAAAAAACCAACCTCGGAGGTGTTCGCTTCGTCGATCTCGTGGGCAAATGGGGTTGGGAGGAATAGAAGAAATGCGACGCGAGCCATACATTGGGGTCATCGGGGCGGGAAAGTCCAGCTCGGCCATCGATGAGCTGGCCACGGAAGTGGGACGGGAAATAGCCCGCAACGAAGCGACCCTGATTTGCGGAGGACTGGGAGGAGTGATGACCGCGGCGGCTCGTGGCGCTAAAGAGGTGGGCGGGTACACGATCGGCATTCTTCCCGGCCCGAGCATCCGGGACGCCAACGACTATATCGACTTTCCCATCGCCACCAATATGGGACAGGCAAGAAACGCCATCATCGTCCAGACCGCCGACGTTTTGATCGCCATTTCCGGTGGCTATGGAGCTCTCTCGGAAATCGCGCTGGCCCTCAAGATTGAAAAACCGGTGGTTGCCCTGGAGCCTCGGTTCCCGATTCCCGGGATACACACTGCTCCAACCCCGCGTGAAGCAGTGAGAAAAGCTTTGGCGCTTTTAAGGGCAGCTCCCTCGTCCGAAGCTTCTTTTACCGACGAGTCTTTATCCTCCGGCGCTTCGCCCGCACGTGGCGATTGATTTTTATCCTTCTTTTCGAGGTCCAACGCATGGAACATCCCGAAGCGCTCCCCCCCGTCAAAAAGCCCAGGCGCAAGAAATCCGAAACAGCGGTGCTGCTTGCCGAGCTCCAGAATGAAAACGAGAAGCTGAAGAAGCAACTGGTTGACGTGGTAGCCACGGCGAGCGCCAATGAAAAGATCTGGCGCCACTTTGCCGAAATTGAACGTATACTCTTCCGCACTCGTCAGTTGGATCAGCTCGTGGAAGAGCTGCTAGGGGAAATCAAGAACCGTTTCGAGCCGGACCAGGTCATACTTCTCCTGTGCCACCCGGACATTCTGGAGAGGTTTTTCCCTGAGATATCCATGGCAAGCGAGTCCATCCGGGACGGAGCCTGGATCTTGCCCTTCCCCATGGAAACAGGCAGTTCTCTATGCGGGAGCTCTCCCAAGCCCTTTCTTCTTTCTTCCGACAACATTGGAAATCTTCTGCGCTTGCTTCCCGAATCGGTCTCCGGAGCCCGCTCGGGAGTTCTGATCCCGTTGTGCATCCACGAGATCCTCTTCGGAAGCCTGTTTCTTGGCAGCATAAACGAGGACCGCTACCACCCCAAAGATGGTACGGATTTGCTCGAACAGTTGGGCATCAAGATCTCTCTATGCATGGACAACTGCCTGACCTACGAAAGAGTGAAGGACTTCGCCATTCAGGACCCCCTGACGGGATTGCTGAACTTTTTCCAGATCCACACCGTTATCGAGAGGGAATTCCGAAAAGCCCGCCGCACCCGGGCTCATTTTTCCGTCCTGGTTATCGATCTCAGTTACTTCCATGAGATCGACGACCTGCTGGATATCGGAAACGGCATACTCAGGCACGTGGCCGACTTGTTGCGCGAAACCCTCCCCAAGGGAGACAGCTTTCTTGGGCGCTACGGGAGCGATGAGTTCCTGGTCCTGCTCCCAAACGTCAATGAAGAAGAAGCAAGGGAAGTCGTCCCCTACCTGAACCAGATGATCCGAAAAGCCCCATTCATGCATCGCAACGCCGCCATTCTGATCCAGACCGTCATCGGCGTCGGGACCCTCGGAGAGCACATGAAGCGTCCTCAGGAGCTCCTGGATGAGGCCTACATGGATCTTTTCCGCCTCAAAATGGGTACTGCCCACCGCACCGGCTAGAGCTTTCCGGTCCTGGTCGGGCTTTCCTGGAGACGTTTTTTTCAAGGCTCCGCATCCCGGAAAGCGATGGTGCTTCACAATCCCGCATGCGAACTTACAAATTGCTTTTCAGCGGAGCTTGTGCTAGAAGATAAAGATTATTGTCGGGGCGTAGCGCAGACTGGTCAGCGCACCTGCCTTGGGAGCAGGGGGTCGGAGGTTCAAATCCTCTCGCCCCGACCATATATACACTTTGTTTCGTCATGTGTTAGTGTGCGTATGGAATCTACCAACCGGTGCGGTTGGGCTTCGGTTCTGGGATTTCGGCAGGTGCCCGTCCGCCGGTCGGCTTGACGCCGGCAATCGCATCGAATACTGAGCAATCGACCCCTATAAAGTCGGAAACCCAATCGCACAGGTCGAAATGGTTTGAAGATGACCGTTCTGGTGAGAAACAGGTGGAATATCCATAAAAAGGTTATTCTGTCTCTTGTCGTTGCCATTATGGCTGTTGCAGCGTTTGTATGGCTGGGCTATGAATTCTTTCGTTTCCTCTGGCAGCCGGATAGGATCGGATCCAGATCGATCCACCCCGGTGCCATCGATCTCAAGATACTTCACAACCTTGTTACCAGTTGGTTCCGTGGAATACCCATATATACCGGTGCGAGGAGCAGCGTGTCCGTACATCCGCCGGCAACCTATGCCCTCCTCTGGCCTATTTACGGCTGGACCGGTATAAAGGTCACCATGTTCGTATGGACAACCACTGCCGCCGCAGCGCTGGGCTGGCTGGTTTATCTGGTGGTCCGGGAGAGTTGTGCGAGCTCTTTTCTTGAACGGACGTTCATGGCCTTGATACCGCTTGCCATCTATCCGACAGGCGCCATCATCGGCAACGGCCAAATCGTCATCCACATCATACCGATGACGATTGCCGGTCTTTTGCTGATCCGCAGTCACGCAGGTGGTGGTTGGTCCAGGGATCTCCCGGGCTCGATTCTCTTCCTTGCCGCTCTTGCAAAGCCTATCATCGCGGCGCCGTTTTTCTGGATCATTATCTTTTCTGCCGGGAGTATCCGGCCGGCCTGTCTTATTTGTACCGGATACATGGTGTTGACTCTATTTGCCGCAGCTTTTCAGGATGCTAGCCTTGTTTTGCTATGCCGGCAGTGGATGACAAATGCTTCGCATCTGGGTGTCAGTGCCGGAGAGGCAAATCTGCACATTCTTCTCGGCTATATGGGACTGCAAGCATGGCTTTTTCCCACATCGCTCCTGCTGTTTTGCCTTCTGGGCTTTTGGGTCTATCGCCACCGCCACTGCGATATCTGGATATTGATGGGTGTTGCGGCCCTGATCGCCCGCTTCTGGTCCTATCACCGCTGGTATGACGATCTTTTGATCCTCTTGCCCATGATCACCCTGTTCAGGATTGCGAAAAGCGATTTTTCTGCACGGGGAATGGATCTGGCGGCCGGATTACTACTTGGGATCACACTGTTTTTCATGCTGGCGCCGGGAGGTCTCTATCTGCTGCCGCCGCCATGGAGCACGAGGTATGTCGGCACACAGGTTGTTATCTGGATGGTGAACCTGGTTTTTCTGATGGTTTACGCATACAGGAAAACAGAAGCAGTGAAAGGCACTTAGCAGTTATTATGAGTATAAGGATCATATTGGCAGACGACCATCGGATGATACTAGAAGGACTCCGCTCCTTGTTGGAAAAGCAGCCTGAAATGGAAGTGATCGCCGAGGCGGAGGACGGCCGAACCACCGTGCAGCTTGCGCGCGAGCTTTCACCTCATATGGTCATAATGGATGTGGCCATGCCAGGTTTGAACGGCATCGAAGCCACTCAGCAGATCGTGGCCGACAACCCTGCCGTCAAGGTGGTGGCTCTCTCCATGCACTCCGACAAGCAGTTCGTCACGGGCATGCTTAAAGCCGGTGCACGAGGCTACGTGCTGAAGGAATCAGCGTTTCGGGAGCTGATTCAAGCCATTTCGGCAGTAATGGCAGATCAGACCTATATGAGCCCGAAGGTTGCTACGATGGTTTTGGAAGGCTTCCTGGCCCAGGAAGTCACAACTGTATATTCCATTCTTACAAAAAAAGAGCTTAACGTGCTCAAACTGCTGGCACAAGGCAACAGCTCCAGGGAAATTGCTTCCATTCTCCAGTCGAGCGTTGGGACAATCGAGAAACATCGCAGTAACATAATGAAAAAGTTAAAAATTCACAGCGTTGTTGAATTGACCAAATTTGCCATCCGTGAAGGACTGACGAACACCTGAAGCCTGCCCGGGCAGGAATTTCATGAATTACCGTTCTTCCGGTGTTTTGGGATCATGAGATTTCTTTGCCGTACCGAGGCCATTCCTTAGTGGTGCAATGAGAAATGAATCAATAAAGTCCAATCATTCCCTCGAAAGTCGAGATAGCCCTGCTCGCGGGCGAGGACGTGAATTTCCGGTCCTATACCGGGATGATCATGTTTCCCGCTGGTTGTACTGCTTCCTTGAGACAGCAGTCTTTTCACATACTCGGCGTCAGGCGATATCACTTTCAGAACTTCGCTCGGTCGGTAATTGGAATAGAGAATCAACCCATTCCTGTCCACTAACTCTACTTTCAACGCCTCTTCACCTTCATAAAAGATGGCACCACTAAGTAAATATGTTACCGAAAAAAGTATGGCCAGACGTATTGCGAATTTCATTTAATGTCCGGTCTACTTATCCGAGAATTGCTCGTCAATGGATATTATCTCGGGAAGAATACGGTTGAACAGCCTCACGAGCCGGGGATCGAAATGACTGCCCCCGCCTCGTACTATTTCCGCTACAGCGTGCTCGACGGGCCAGGCTTTTTTGTATGGGCGCTCGGAGGTGAGGGCATCGAAGACATCGCACAAGCTGGTAACACGCCCCACCAGCGGGATGTCTTCTCCCTTCAAACCGCGCGGATAGCCGGCACCGTCCCACCGCTCGTGATGGGTCAAGGCAATGATTCCGGCCATTTGCAGCAGTTCCGAGTGGTGTCCGGAGAGGATTTCAGCGCCGATGGAAGCGTGGGTTTTCATAATATCCCATTCTTCGGAATTCAACTTTCCGGGTTTGAGCAATATGCGGTCCGGGATGCCGATTTTACCGATGTCGTGCATCGACGCCGCGCTGTGCAGCAGCTCCAATTCCCGGCCTTCCAGGCCGCAAGCACGGCCAAGGGCCGCGCAGTAACGGCATATTCTTTTAATATGAAGCCCTGTTTCATTGTCTCGATATTCAGCGGCCCGCCCCAGCCGGTAAACGATCTCCATCTGAGTCTCCCGCAGCTCCATCGTACGCTCCCTGACCTTCTCCTCCAGGATCGAATTCTGATTCGCCAGGGCATCCTTCATAAGTTTGTTGGACAGATGCGTTCTTACCCTCGCCCTCACTTCAACGGCTTCAAACGGTTTGGTGATGTAGTCCACCGCTCCCAGGTCGAAGCCCTGAGTCTTGTTTTCAATCTCGGTCATCGCAGTGATGAATATGACGGGGATCTCCTTTGTCCTGTCGTCCTCCTTCAATCTCGTGCAGACCTCGTAGCCGCTCATGCCGGGCATCATAACGTCCAGAAGGATGAGATCGGGAAGGCTCGCTTCAACGTGCTTAATCGCTTTGAAGCCATCGGTGGCAACACTGATCCTGTAATCATTCTTCAGGACGTTCAGGAGAATGGCGATGTTTTCCCTGGTATCATCCACGATCAGAATGTTCCTCTTGAGTTGATCATCGATCATCTTTGAGCTCCATCTTTCCAATTTGTATGCGGATACCGAAGAAATGAAGAAAGTCGGGGGACGTCCGGAATCAGGTATCCAGTGCGATTTGCAGAGCGCCTGCGATGCGGCTCAATATCTCTTTAGCTTCATCGAAAGCGAAATTGTCCAGGCATTCCTGCAAAAGACCAAGATCCTTACCCATGGGAAAGGAAAAGTTGTGAAGACGCACTTTGAGATCGGCCAGGCTTTCTTCCGCCCCCACCGGTTGCGATTCCTCGAGGAAACCGGCAAGCCTGTTCATTACCGGCGCGATCTTTGATGGGTCCAAGGATTCCCGCTCAGTCCCTTCACCATTCGCGCCCTTATCACCCTTCGCACTCTGCGCGGCATCCCATGAAGCAAATGCTTCCGGCGTCAGTTGTGCAATTTCCGAAGACGTACAGGAATCAATCGTCTCATCGAGAAAGCGGGCAGATTTCACGACGCAATTCAATGCGGCCTCGATTTGGTCCACCAATCCTTCCAGGGCAACGATCTCTCCGGTCGTGAGGGCCTTTTCGAATCTTTCCGCCGCTCTTCGCAGCTCCTTGGCCGAGATATTGCCGGAAACGCCTTTGAGTGTATGAGCGATCCGTCTGGCCGATTGCACATCCCGGTTCTCGAGGGCTTCTCTGATTTCGGGGACCGCATTGCGGAAGGTTTTGGAAAAGCTGCTCAGCAGGTCGACCAAAAGCCTCTCATTCCCATCCAGCCGGCAGAGAGCTTCCTCCACGTCGATGCCCGCTATCGCCACGGGAAGAAAGGTCTCACTGGCTGCGGGCGGAGCTTGAATTCCGGCATCCACCGGCTCCTCTTCCGGCTTTTCCCGCACCGGCAGCCATTTTATCAGGGTGGAAAAGAGCTCTTTCTGATCGATGGGCTTGGCGACATAGTCGTTCATGCCGGCGGCCAGGCACAGCTCCCGGTCGCCTTTCATGGCATGGGCCGTCATGGCGATGATGGGAAGACCGGCAAGACCGGGCTCCCGGCGAATCGCTCTGGTTGCATCATAGCCGCACATCTCGGGCATTTGTATATCCATGAGCACAGCGTCATAGCTGGTCCTGCTCAGGGCTTCGAGCGCCTGTTTTCCACTTTCCGCCGTCTCGACGTTTACTCCGACCTTCCACAGGATCTCACAGGCAACTCGCTGGTTAATTAGTGTCTGAACGGAAAGCCTTTCTTTAAACATCGCTGGGTTAATAAAGTTAAGGTTAATCAAAATCGATTAAAGGGTATGCTGCCAACATTGATGGTAATATATAGAGATTGCGTTCTTCAATACTAATTGAGCCAAGAATTGGCAAGACTGTGGCTAGATGAGTCAATAATCTCATTAGAATTGCCAGTATTTGGATTAATGCTTTCACTAACCAGCTCGACAAATCTTCTCTGCTTCTTTTCTGGCGCGTAGCCCATCAATTATTTTCTGATTGTTTAAATTTTTTTTCTGAATAAGACTACCGAGTATTTGAATATTCCTTCCCAGTACGGCTAATGATATATACCTCTTAAATCCTTCTATTCCGTGATCTGGGCATCGATCAAGGCTATGATTCTCCAATGCATTGATGGCAGATTCAACAGCAGAGTGTTGGTGTCTATATCTTATGAATTCTTCGGAAGACTCGAATTCAGCTCTTTCTAACGACAATTTACCCTTCTTACAAAGGACCACCTTTTTCAATATCTCAGTAAGCTCTGTTAGGTTTGCGGGAGTATAGAATCCTTTATCGAAACTGCAAACGCTCAGTTTCGGAAACTTTTCTTTTGTACTAACAACCATGGGAACTGCTACTTGCTCATCCGTCTGTTTTTCCATAACCTGATGGTGTAAGATAAAACCATACTGATCTTCGAGTATGCACACTTTCACCCCAAGCTCTTGTGGGACACCAGCTTTCCCTTTGCTTATCCATTCGGTGTGCTCTTCGAATATTGAAAATACCTTCTCGCTATGTGGGATGACTTCACCGTTCATAACCCTACGCTGAATCTGGTCAATCTGTCTTTCCGCATGAATGATGAATTCTTCTATTTCTATGAATGATTCCTCCTTGCCAAGTTTCTTAGCTCGAAGCGACTTAATAGTATCTTTTACACGTGTCAAATATGTACTTACCATATCTATGTATGCCTGATATGCGGTCTTTATCAATTGCTCTCTTTCGGACTTCTTGTCTTCATCTTTTGATGTGGAATGCTTCAGAGTCTGGGCTTTTCGAAACAACCTCTTTAACTCTCTAAGACTATGTCTGCTTTGTCTCCATAGCGTAATATTCAGTGTTTGGCAAACCACTGCAATAAGCGTAATTATCTTTCGAATAGCATCAAATAGCAGGTTAATATCCGTTGGATAATGAACATCTGTTTCGACAACAAAAGAGTCACATCTTCCTCGGATATTATCGTCCTTCTTATTCACCAACAGCTTATGACCACTCTCGACGACTAACTTGTTAATGCGATCAAGAACCTCTGGAGTAAGCAGTGAAATGTTGTCCTTAAGTGTCTGAAGAGCGTAGGTGTAGTCATCGTCCCAAATACCTCCGTGACCCAACATCTGACGGAGTGTTTTATGATTGTTCGCTATCTCCTGAAGCTTATCAAAATCCCAATTGCAGTTTAGCCTTATCGTGCCCAGAACGAGTATCTTCCATAACTCCATGCCCGGACGGCCGTTATTATGATCTGTACCTTCCGGTATGATGTCTTCTAATATCTTAAATACTTTCTCTTTCAATTCCATATTGCAGTATATGTATTGCAGTCCCATCAGTAACTTCGGAATCTCATCTCGCGAGTGCAGATCAAATTTGATTTGCGAGATGTCCACCGCATTCATTTTCATTTGAGGATCTATGGCTCTTCTCATTGACTCTCCTTGCGAAGATTTTCAAAATCGGACCCGAAATTCCATCTCCAACAACCAACTCATTTGACAATATCCAATAAAATCGCGATCATAATACCATATCAATCTTTGTGATGCACCTAAAAAATTCGCTCGGCGAGGAATCTTGCTCCTCTGTAATGCGACATAAATCTCCGTTGTTACGACAAGTTAACCACTTTCCGTTCAGACACTATCTATGAAGATCCAATGAGCGATGACTTCCGTCTCAAGGAAGGCTCTCCGTTGACCGGCGCGGGTGCGGACGGCGGAGGCACAGGGGCCTATGGAGAAAATGGGAGTCCTCCCTTGCTGGTCGTGCCCTGTTCCACGGCGCCGACCACCTCGGGAAGCTTCACTCGAAACGAAGTCTGGTCCGGAACGGTCGAGATAGTTGGCGACGTGACGGTGCCGGCCGGTTTTACCGTTAAAATCGAGCCCGGGACGATTATCGAGTTTTCCAACAACACCGGGCTGAATATTTACGGAAAGCTCAATGCCGCCGGAACGTCCGCATCTCCTGTCACTTTCACTTCCATTTCCCCCACGCCCACCAGGGGAATTTGGAGGGGGATCACCTTTTACGATTCCAGTCTGGATGCAAGCTCCCTTGCCCATATCGTGCTGGAGTATGCAACGAACGGAGTGTGGTGCTCATCCGCCCATCCAAGGATCGAAAATTCGCTCTTTTCCAGCAATGCAATAGCTGTTCGCCTGAGCTCCAGCTCTTCTTCCATTCATGGCTGCATCATAAAGGACAGCGCAAATTATGGAATCTATCTTGAAGGTGGTTATTGCGATAGCGAAATAGCTAACAATCAGATCGTAAGGTGCAATAATGCAATATTTATCAATTCCGCCTATTCAAAACCGGTTATCAAGAACAACATAATAAGAGGCAATGCGGCATACGGGATCTATATTTATTATTACAACAATCCAACCATCGGCTTCAACACTCTTCATGGAAATGGGACAGGCATTTACCTCAATATCTTGAACAGCTATACAGCCACCATATCATCCAACATCATCACATCGAACAACCGCGGGATAAACAGGAATTCCGGAGCGTGCAGCCTGGGCTGGAACGATCTTTGGGAGAACGGGATAGACTTTACCGGGCTCAGCGCGGGCACGAGCGACATGGCCGTCGATCCGCTCTATGAAGATCCGATGAGCGATGACTTCCGTCTCAAGGAAGGCTCTCCGTTGACCGGCGCGGGCCAGGACGGCGGCGGGCTGGGTGCCTATGGAGAAAATGGGAGCCCTCCCTTGCTTGTCGTGCCCTTTTCCACAACACCCACCACCTCGGGGAGCTTGACTTCAAGCGAGGTCTGGTCCGGAACGGTCGAGATAGCCGGCGACGTGACGGTGCCGGTCGGCTTTACCTTGAAAATCGATCCAGGAGCCATCATCCACTTTTCAAACAATACGGGCCTCAACATCCAAGGAAGGCTCGAGGCCGCCGGAACGCCCGCTTTGCCCGTCACCTTCACTTCCGCTTCCTCCGCGCCCACGAAAGGAATTTGGAAAGGGATCACCTTTTCCGATTCCAGTCTTGATGCAAGCTCCCTTACTCATATCGTGATGGAATATGCAGCGAACGGAGTGTGGTGCTCATCCGCCCATCCAAGGATCGAAAGCTCGGTCTTTTCCAGCAATGCAATAGCGATTCGCCTGAGCTCCAGCTCTTCTTCCATTCATGGCTGCATCATAAAGGACAGCGCAAATTATGGGATCTATCTCGAGGGTAGTGATTGCGATAGCGAAATAGCTGACAATCAAATCGTAAGGTGCAATAATGCAATATTTATCAATGCCATCTATTCAAAGCCCGTTATCAAGAACAACATAATAAGGGGCAATGCGGCATACGGCATCTATATTTATTATTACAACACTCCAACCATCAGCTTCAACACTCTTTATGGAAATGGGACAGCCATTTACATAAATATCCTGAACAACTATAGCGCCACTATATCATCCAACATCATCTCGTCCAACAACTGCGGGATAAACAGGATCTCGGGGACCTGCAACTTAAGCTGGAACGATCTTTGGGAAAACGAAACAGACTACAGCGGACTCAGCGCGGGAGCGAGCGACCTTTCCGTCGATCCGCTCTTTATCGACGCACTGAGCGAGGATTTCAGCCTCCGGGAAGGCTCTTCGTTGCTCGTAGCGGGAGAAGACGGAAAAGGCATAGGCGCTTATGGAGAAAATGGAAGCCCGCCTCTTCTTATCCTTTACTCCTCCTCCGTGCCCACCACCTCGGGGAGCTTGACTTCAAACGAGGTCTGGTCCGGAACGGTCGAGATAGCCGGCGACGTGACGGTGCCCTTCGGCTTTACCTTGAAGATCGAGCCTGGAGCCATCATCAGATTTTCAAACAATACCGGGCTCAACGTCCAAGGAAGGCTCGAGGCCGCCGGAACGCCCACTTTGCCCGTCACCTTCACTTCCGCTTCCTCCGCGCCCACGAAAGGAATTTGGAAGGGTATCGTCTTCTCTGATTCCAGCCTGGACACAAGCTCCCTTGTCCATATCGCGATGGAGTATGCAGCGAACGGAGTGTGGTGCTCATCCGCCCATCCAAGGATCGAAAATTCGCTCTTTTCCAGCAATGCAATAGCGATTCGCCTGAGCTCCACCTCTTCTTCCATCCATGGCTGCACCATAAAGGACAGCTCAAATTATGGGATCTATATCGAGGGTAGTTATTGCGATAGCGAAATAGCTGACAATCAGATTGTGAGGTGCAATAATGCAATATTTATCAATGCCATCTATTCAAAGCCGGTTATCAAGAACAACATAATAAGGGGCAATGCGGCATACGGGATCTATATTTATTATTACAACACCCCAACCATAGGCTTCAACACTCTTTATGGAAATGGAACAGCCATTTACATAAATATCCTGAACAACTATAGCGCCACTATATCATCTAACATCATCTCGTCCAACAACTGCGGGATAAACAAGACTTCGGGCGGGTGCAGCCTGAGCTGGAACGATCTTTGGGAAAACAAAATAGACTACAGCGGACTCAGCGCTGGCACGAGCGACCTTTTCCTCGATCCGCTCTTTATCGACGCTCTGAGCGAGGACTTTCGTCTCCGGGAAGGCTCTTCCTTGCTCGCGGCGGGAGAAGATGGAAAAGGCATAGGCGCTTATGGAGATGATGGGAGCCCACCTCTTCTTATCCTCTACTACTCAACCATGCCCACCACGGCGGGGAGCCTCACCCGGAGCGAGGCCTGGTCGGGAACGGTTCAAGTAACGGCGGATGTGACGATTCCGGCCGGCTTCACCTTGAAAATAGAGCCGGGGACGATCGTGAGATTTTCAAACAACACAGGGCTAAACATCCACGGGAAGCTCGAGGCGTCAGGATCATCCATCATGCCGGTAACCTTCACGTCCCTTTCCCAAACGCCTACCAAGGGAATATGGAAGGGCGTCGCTTTCCATCATTCCAGCCTGGACATAAGCTCGATCGAGCATGCCGTTATCGAATACGCAGCCAACGGGGTATGGTGCTCATCGGCCCATCCGGACGTCGAAAGCTCGGTTTTTTCAAGGAATGCGACCGGTATCCGCCTTACCTCCTCCTCCGCCTACATCTGCGGTTGCACCGTGGAAGAGAGCGGCGCTCACGGCATCCACGCCGATGGAAGCTATTCCAATCCCGAGATAAGGGACTGCCGGATTCTTCGCTCGAACAACGGCATATATGTTTCGGCCTCCTATTCAAATCCCATTATCAAAAACAATGTCATCAAGGCGAATTCCGGCTACGGCATATATGTATCTTTATACGACAAGCCCGACATTCGCTTCAATACCATGGACGGCAATGGAACCGGCATATACATAAATATTGGAGCCGCCTACACCGCCGGCATATCCTCCAACATCATCACATCCTCGACTGTTTGCGGAATCAACAAGGCGAGCGGAGCCTGCAGTGCAGCCTATAACGATCTCTGGAACAACAAAACGAGCTATATCGGCCTGGCCTCGGGAGGAGGAGACATAGCCTCGGATCCCCTCTTTTCAGCGCCGGAGGATTTCAATTTGCAGCCGGGCTCTCCTTGCATCGACGCGGGAGACCCTTTCTTCGTGGACGAGGACGAAACGAGAGCGGACATGGGAGCCTATGGAGGAAAGGGAGGGGCCCTCATCGATCCCGGAGACATCCCTCCGGATACTCCAATGAATCTCTCACCGGGTGATGGTGAAACCGGAATCTCTCCCTCTCTAATGGCAAGCCCTTTTTCCGATCCGGATACGGGAGATTTTCAAAGCGCCTCCCGCTGGCAGGTCAGAAGAGAGATTGGAAGCTACTCCCAGCCGATCTTCGATAGCGAGGATAGCGCGGGTAATCTCACCGAGATCGAAATCCCATGGGGCTACCTCGATCCGGGAGCGACCTTTTACTGGCGTGTTCGCTACAAGGACAACAAGAACGGATGGTCCCCCTGGTCGAGTGAGACATCCTTCAAGACCCTCACCGATTCCTCGCCTCCGGATACCTTCATAACATCCGGCCCGGCCGAGGGAGGAAAGGCGGGAGCGAGCTTTACCTTCTCCTGGTCCGGAGCCGATTCATCCGGAGGACCGATCCTTTACTCCCATACTCTCGACGGCACCGGGTGGTCGTCTTTTGGTGCGGCGACTTTTCATGGCTTGAGCGGCCTTGCCGAGGGGCCTCACACATTTTGTGTCCGGGGAAGAGACTATGACGGTAATGTAGACCCAACCCCTGATTGCAGGAATTTTGCGGTGGACTTGACTCCCCCCGTCATAAGCGCCGTATCGACCCCAAGAACGGGGAACAGGAGCGCCGTCATATCCTGGGAAACAAGCGAGCCGGGAAGCTCTCTTGTTCGCTACGGCAAAACAGAGAGCTACGGCCTCTCGACCTTTGAAGATAAAAGTCTCGTGACGCTCCACTCGGTCTCCCTTTCAAACCTCGATCCTGAAACGACGTACCATTTTTGCGCCGGGTCCACCGATGAAGCGCAAAACTCCGCCGTATCCTCCGACTTCACCCTATTGACTCTTCCTCTTCAAGATGTTTCCCCACCCGAGACCACCATAACGAGTGGGCCTCAGGAAGGCTCACTTCTCTCTTCAAAAGATGTCTCTTTTTCCTGGACGGGTCTTGACGACATAACCGATACCTCCCGCCTCCTCTATGCCTGGAGCCTGGATGGGGCCCAGTGGTCTTCTTTTTCCAGTGCCGCCTCGCATGGTTTTTCAAACCTTTTTGACGGCATCCACACCTTTTCGGTGAAGGCAAGGGATCAGGCAAATAACGAGGATCAAACACCGGCCTCGAGG
>Ga0074199_1000628_pt1 | contig 48959 bp, 57 predicted proteins | sample EPASupsiteSAE347_FD_64528 | JGI IMG/M metagenome (GOLD analysis project Ga0074199, IMG submission 64528) | Bioremediated contaminated groundwater from EPA Superfund site, New Mexico - Sample SAE3-47 | ecosystem: Environmental > Aquatic > Deep subsurface > Groundwater > Contaminated ... | reverse complement strand
CTCAAATAAGGATTGCACTGGTAATGGATAAAACTTCGAAAAAATCTGATATGATTGTTGAAGAAATGACTTCCATTCAAGCTTCATTGTTTTCATCTCTGAATTTGGGGAAATATATAGACGCATCCTCGAAACAAGAACTGTAGGACTAATCTTTTGTTAGGCTAACAGGAATACAGTCAACCGATCGTGAAAAAAAGATATCTTTGAATGATGAGACAAAGAAAGCTATCTTCAAAAGTAAAAACATATACGACTTCAGCAGGTTGACCCGGGAGGAGAAAATAAAGAAATATATTTATTCTAACATCGATTTTCTTTGCAACCTGGATATAATAGATCGCAGCGTTGCCTATAATGTTCTGGAAGAGCACATGCATGGAAAAGCGGATTTCAGCAGGCTGCTTGGGAGCCTGACCACTGCGGGGCTGTTTATCGAAAGTTCGAATATCAGCGTACAAAGATGAACTCTTTTCTCTGAAATGGAAAAGATTGCAAAGTGTATAAGATAATCCTTTTAGTAGTTGCCTGTATTATTTTTAAAATTAAAATTTATATAAGCTTTTTATTCGCAAATAAAAAGTAATCGGTATTAATTTTTTTAGAATTTCAACCGCATCCCTCTTAAGAAATAAGGAATATACCATTTACTGTGAGTTCTTATGGCTATAGACCCTGTATGTAAAATGGAAATCGTGGAAGAAAGCGCCCGTCACGTAACGACATATCAAGGACAAAAATATTATTTCTGCTCTGCGGCTGATAAAAAGGCATTTGAAGCCAACCCTGAGAAATACCTGAGAAAAAAACCATGGTGGAAATTCTGGTAATATGAAAAAAATCTTAGGTGTACTATTACTTCTCATGGTTACTCTTATTCCTTCGACTATTGGAGCATACCTTGGTAATTCTACAACACCATCCGGTAATAATACATATTTCACCAAGATTTATATTGATGGAGCGAATGCTGATTCCAGTGGTTTTAAGCTTCTCCTACGAGCAAGTGAGCGCCATGCAGAGGCTCATTTCCAGCCCTATGTCGTTGATGTGAATTTCAACCTTCTGGTTGGAGATAAGGTTATTTATTCGGATGTAGAGAGACAGATCCCTGTTGGAGAAAATGTCGGCGGCTCTAAAGAAATCTCTCATCCATGGCAGGTTGCACTGGAAGAGGGCAAGAACTATACAGCCCGGGCAGATATCTACTTATACGATATGGGAAGGGAGGAATATCTTACAACAGCCACGGCGGATTTTACTGCAATAATGGACGCGGCAATCACGGATATCTACGGTGATAGTATCGGTGCCAGTGCCACCGTGAAGGGAGATTCCATGGTCCCTCTTGATGCAAAAATAATTTTCACGCTAAAACAGGACGGCAGGATACTGGATATCCGGGAAACGAAAGCGCCTTTTATTATGTCAAACGATAAAGAAAAGACAGTGGACGTGTTATGGAATAAGAGCCTCCAGCCGGGAGCATATATCATAAGCTCTGAACTGCAGGGGAAGAAAGTAATTACCAGATACGATAAAGCCATAACAGTCGAAAAACCCAGAACCACTGCGCCTGCTGCAACGCCTACGCCGGCTGCGCCAGGATTCCCGGTTTATGCGGCTCTGGCTGCTTTGCTGGCAGTAATTCTGGTGCGCAGGGATAAAAGATGAAGTTATCAGAATTAAAAGCAGCTCTTTTCTATGCGAGGCGGGATATTGTAAAGGATAAAAAGGTCTTTTTCTTTATCACGGCAGCCATCATATTCGCTACCGCCAACATCATTATTGTGAACGGGTTCATGGACGGGATAGCAAATGACCTCGTAAGCAATTCCATAGACACTTCCATAGGTCATTTGAATATATATCCAAAAGAGGATGATAGATTCATCGAAGGGAGTGGCTTTAAGGAAAATAAACTTTCGTCTATGGATAAGGTTGTTGCTTTCTCGTCCAGGCTATATGCCTCAGGCACATTGTCTTTCCGCGATAAAGCTACTGCTGTGAACATAATTGCCCTCGATGTGATAAATGAAAAGAAGGTTACAAATCTCCTCGAAAAACTTGATAGAGGCAACACCCTGGAAGCAAATGATAGGGATATCCTCATCTCTTTCCGCCTGGTTGAGGATCTGGGCGCTGATGTAGGGGATGATGTACAGATGGTGTTTGAGAATGGTGGTTCTCAAACATACAGGATTAAAGGGATTACACATACTGGCATCTACGAACTGGATGTTAATACCATTTTCATGACGAGAACAGAGGCAAACAGCAAGCTTGTTTTTGATGATAAGGCATCCATAATTCTTGTAAAACTCACAGATAAAGATATAGCCGACGAAAAAAAACAGGTCATGATAGATGAACTCGGAGTGTTCAAGGTTAAGACCTGGTGGGAAGAGATAGAGCATATAGTCAAATCCGCGGGGGCATGGTCTGAGTTCTCGAATATTGTTATAGCAGTAGGCCTGGTAGCATCAGCCATTTCGGTCGGGGTGGTTATATACATAAATGTGGTTCATAAACGCAGGCAGATAGGCATCATGAAGGCGATTGGTGCCAGTAATTCCTTTATATTTACTGTATTCATCTTCGAGGCAGGGCTTTTCGGTATCATAGGCATGGCGGGCGGCGATCTGCTTGGCTACTACGGTACGAGATACTTTGAAACTCACCCTTTCTGGGAGCCGATATCAAGAACCTGGTTCAGGGCAAGGTTTTACCCCTATCTCCTGTATAATGCATCCATCGTGTCCTTTGGCATTACTATACTTGCAGGAATATATCCCGCTATAAAAGCTAGAAGAATAAACATCATAAAAGCAATATGGGGATGAGGAATGGGACTGAAATCCGACCTTGTGACTGCACTTTTCTTTGCAAGAAAAGATACAGGAAAGAATCTACGGGTTTTTGCTCTCATTATCCTAGCCATAGCCTTTGCCACTGCCAATATCATTATCATAAATGGTTTCATGGACGGCTTTTCTAACTCGCTGGTGGATGCAACACTGGATATTTCATCGGGGCACATCAACATATATCCAAAAGAGAATGACAGATATGTCGAAGGATTAGGGATAAAAGAACTGAAACTGGATGGTATGGAGAACGTGGCTGCCTACTCATCCCGCCTGTATTCCAGCGGGACGTTATCTTATAATGGAAAAACTAAAACAATTAAAATTGTTGCTCTTGATCCTGAGAAAGAACATGGCGTAACTAAGATTCTTGAAAAAATCGAGGAGGGAGGAGAACTTACAAAAGAGAATGAAATTCTTATATCCTACAGGCTTGCCGAAGACTTGCGTGCCAGGGCTGGAGAAGAAGCGACCCTGGTATTCGAAAACGGCGTATCGAAAACATACAGGATAAAAGGAATAATACGAATAGGTGCAACTGATCTGGATGAGAATGGCGTTATAATGTACATGAATGAGGCAAATAATGCACTGGGCTTGAGCGGGAAAGCTTCGATAATAATGATTAAACTTTCAAAACGAGAACTGGCAGAAGAGTATCGAGATTTCCTGAAAAAAGAGCTGGGTGTATCTAAAGTCAAGGTATGGAGTGAGGAGATAGAGGCAATCACGGGATTCATGAACACAGTAAAGAAGATGACCGATACGGTTATAGCTGTGGGATTGTTTGCAGCAGCCGTATCTGTCGGAGTCATAATCTATGTGAACGTTATCTACAGGCGCAGGCAGATAGGCATAATGAAAGCTGTTGGCATGAAAAGCTCTCTCATATTCACGGTATACCTGATGGAAGCGCTGTTGCTCGCAGGTGTAGGGGTGGCAGCAGGCGATGCATTGGGTTATATTGGCACCAAGTACCTTGAGACAAGGCCCTTCTATTGTCCGATAATTAAGGAATACATCAGCGCGAAATTCTATACCTATCTGCTATACGACGCTTCAATAGTCTCCACCGCAGCCGTGGTAGTTGCAGGTATGTACCCTGCGCTCATAGCAAGCAGGACAAACATCATAAAAGCAATATGGGGAACTTAAATGAAGATAATAGAAACAAGGAATTTAAAGAAAACATACACTCTTGGGAAAGTTGAAGTAAATGCCCTCAACGGCGTTAATGCATCGGTGGAAGAAGGAGAATTCGTTGCCATCATGGGTCCCTCAGGGAGTGGCAAGAGTACATTTCTTAATATGGTAGGTATGCTGGATGTGCCCACAAGCGGTAAAATTTACCTGAACAGCACAGAGATAACAAAAATGGACGAACATAAGCGCGTTGAATATCGGCTGAGAAATATAGGATTCGTTTTCCAGTTCTTTAATCTGTTCATTGAACTCACTGCCCTGGAGAATGTTATGTTCCCCATGATGCTCTCAGGCCATCCTTTTTACAAAGAAAGAGCAGTAGAGCTACTTGAGATCGTGGGATTGAAAGCGAGAATAAACCACCTGCCGTCAGAGCTTTCAGGAGGAGAGCAGCAGCGTGTGACCATAGCAAGAGCGCTTGCAAACCAGCCCAAGCTACTGCTTACAGATGAACCGACAGCGAACCTTGATACCAGAACGGCAAAAGAGATCATGGAATTGTTCATAAGGCTGAACAAAGAGCAGCGCCAGACAATAATCGTGGTTACCCACAACCCTGAGCTCGGTGCACAGGCTGATAGGATTATACATTTCAGGGACGGAAGGGTGGTTGAGGAATAATTCCGACTACGGCGGCTGGTTTAGCTTTCGATAACCAGGGCGCCTATGTATCCGCAGTCCTTGCACTGATACATGTAACCAATTTGTCCTCCGAGGTAGTATGTAACGTTAATGGAATTACACACAGGACATAGCAGGGATGTTTTTGGATGGTTTTTCCTCCCCTCTTCGAGAATCATTTCGTCAATTATGTCGATTTCTTCGTCGTTTTCCATTGTATTAACCATATTTATTGTTCTTTATGTACCTTTTTACCGGTATTTTATACTTTTAAATAAAGATGGCTGCGGGTAGTTAAAAAATCATAAGTAACCCCATCAAATAGATTACAAATTAAAGCAAAACTCAAATAAAAGCAGAGAGAGAATCAGTAAAATTATTACTTGGTTAAGGTAGATATATATATAGCCAGGCGGAAGGGTAAACAGGGGAAGATATGTTATCAAGTAATATCAGGGAATATGCTCTCAGGATACTAGTCGGAATAATAGCACTTGCACTCTTATTACTTCCAGGAGGTGCTGGAGCAGTTCCTGTGGAAGAATGGAACATAACATTCGGAGGAGCGGGAGACGACATCGCTCACTCTGTTCAGCAGACCTCAGATGGAGGCTATATTCTCACAGGCTTTACAGAGTCATACGGGGCAGGCAAAAAAGATGTATGGCTTATCAAAACCGATAAAAATGGCAGTGAACAATGGAACAAGAGTTTCGGAGGAACAGGTGATGATAGAGCTTCATCAATCCAGCAGACCACAGATGGTGGCTATGTTCTTACGGGCGATACATTCTCGGATGAGACAAAGAGCCTTGATGCCTGGCTTATAAAAATAGGTATAGAGCCAGCAGCCAAAGCTCAGACAGCAAGCCCGATTGAAATATTAACAGCAGCTCCAACCCAAACTCCGACAGCAGCTATAACTGAACCCCAAACATCAAGCCCAAAAGAAAAGATTGCTGGATTTGAAATAATTCTTGCAATATCAACGCTTTCAGCGATGGTATATATATTTAGGCGAAAGATAAAGTGAACAATCGGCTTTTAATTTCTAGATCTTTGCTCTCATATATCATAGGTACTGCGGACATTTTCACAGGCTGGTCTATTATGGCGGTTCATGGTATAGGCAGGGCTACCCCCTTATATTTCTGGTGATACTTGGGATTCTGGGAATCAACGCAACTCAAAGCATTACAAAAAGAATCGGTTCGGTAAGAAAAGCAACAGGGTGGGGACTTATATTTGTAGGGGCGATTTTGTTCACGATTACAGGACTGTTATACATGAAAAGAACCCGCATGTTCTTGCCTTTCTAGTTACAGAGCCTTCAATCTTCCCGAAGCTGTACAGTAGGTAAAACCGCGCTGATGAATGTTTTGCCACCCTGAACATAAACGATTATATTGCAAGGAAGCAGAACTCCGATATCGCGCTCAGCAGTTAGAGCCTGATGCGCCAATGGAGGATTGCATGCTCCCAGGATTATGTAATCATCGATGTCTATATTAAGTTTGGTCTTAAGGGTTTGCTTGACATCTATCTCTGTGAGAACCCCGAAACCTTCTTTTTTCAGCTCATCCTTTACTTTTGCAACTGCATCCGCATAACTCAAAGTAACTGATTTTTTGTAGTTGTACATTTAAATTACCCCCATCTCCTTTTATTGCAGGTCTTTCTTTTTCTCTTCAAATTCTTCTTTGCTTATTTCTCCCCTGGCGTACTTTTTCTTCAGGATCTCAAGGGCAGATTCTTCTCCTCTTCTGGCTCCACCGCCTTCCCATAAATACTTGATAAGCAACACAAGTCCGATGATTACCAGTATCCAGAATATCAACCCCAAAAACATCATTCCATAGCCCATACCAGAACCGTCCATCATTCCGAATTGCATATTTGACCTCCATACGTTAATTGGTTTTGTGCTATAAAAAGATAGAGATAACCTCTAAAAATGACTGAGAGAATACCATTTCAAGTCTGGGTTTTTGCATACGCGATATCACACGGGGTATTTGTTCTTTCAGTGTTTTTTGAATATACCCATTTCATCAGAGGCACTATAGCTTCTCGCAGCGCTTCCCCCTCTTTTGTTAATGAGTATTCAACCCTTGGCGGAATCTCTGCATAGGCTTTTCTTTTAATCAATCCTGCCTCCTCAAGCTCCTTAAGCCTGTCCGAGAGTACTTTGGAATTAATCTCACCCAGAACATCTCTTATTTCACTGTATCGTATCGCCTGAGAATTGCCAATAGTGTTAATGATAAGCAATGCCCATTTTTTGCTGATGTTTCCATTATAACAGAGCATTTCCTGGCAAAAATAGGCTCTCTGATTGCTTTGTTCATAATCTCATATATGATCCTTAAAATGCTGCCTGACTACGGATATGATTGATGGTACCGTGAAAATGCTGAGAATTGAATTTCACAGGATGGCTATGAGGGGAATTGAGAAATATTGGGTTATCAATGCTTATGCATTATCGGCTGCCCTAACATCCAGAGATTAAACACGAAAAAGATAAAAACAAATATCAGTACAGGTACATATGCCGGTTCATTTCCACGGAACATCTTCCTTGAGATGCCTATGCCGACTGATATCGAGAATCCCAATCCGATAAGCATCAGCAGCCACTGTATTAAAAGAATATCATTATTGTTAAGAAGCGGGGCAGGAGCATATCCGTAAGAACCGAACAGGTTCCATCCAAAGCCGAAAGGATTAGAGATGACGGGGATTATCCCCGTGCCTTCTTCCAGTAAATGGCGAAGATTATGAGAAAGGTGCATCATTAATCCAAGGGGAATAATGGAGTACGCATAACCCATAAAAAGATCTTTAAATATTACTTTCCGGTCGAGCAATTTTGAGATGCCAATAGCAGCATAATAAATCAGAACAGGGGATGCCACTACAGTAATGAATAAAATGAATCGAACAGAATCATAACCTGCACCAGTATAAATCATTAAATCCGTAGTTAAACCCGTCCACGGTCTTATCATGATCAGCGTCTGGAATACAGTTACCCCAAGCAGTATAAGGACGAATACAGCCTCGTCAATCCTTGTTTTTGATAGAGTCAGGAAATCCCCCGCGAAGGAACGGAGGTTAAAGGAGATGTTACTCCTGTGGCAGGTTTTGGCGCACTCGGTGCAGAGAATGCAGTAAGTATTTTTCTCCATTGTACCCGGGTACTCAAATACCGGACAGGGATATCCATTTTCATTACCTGATATACAGTATTTTTCCCTGCATGTTTTGCATATCTCCCTGTCCTTTGACCGCAACTCAAAGGGAGCAAACATTGAATACAGGCCCACCAACCCTGTTATGGGACATACATACCTGCAAAAGGAACGGCGCTCGAATATTATCGATAGGATTACCACCATGCCTAACAGAGCAACGATAAAATACGCTGTGTTAAGAGGACTGTTTACGAGGTTGAATTGAAAATCAGCCCATGTGATAACGAGAAAGAATACTGCTGCTATAGAGAGATTCCTGAATTTAGCAGGCCATCTTCTGTTTAAACTGAAGGTATCGTTGATCTTTTTGTAAAATGCACGGCGCTGTACCCAGTCCCCGGCTGCTCCAAAGGGGCACATCAGGCACCAGAGCCTTCCGAAAAGAGCCAGACTTATTATAAGAAGCGACCACCAGATAACCCAGATCGAAATGTTCGCGAAGTTCATATTGCTGTTCTGGATTCCGAAAAAACCAGCGAATACGACTATAACTAAAAACAGAGCACCAGGCAGCTGGAAGAAAAACTGGGTTCTGCGGCTTTTGAAAACAGATTTTACTGCATCATTGTCGAGCAGGTCGTGTTTTCTCTGTTTATTTTCACTTTTCATTCTTCCCTCTTAAATATGCTACAAGTATCATCAATACGATAACAGAGCCAGGCACTATCCCCGCAAATACCGGGTCTGGTTTTGTAAAAGAGTCGGTCAGATCGTCATTTACTTTTATGCTTCTGCTGAACTCCCAGTTCCCGCCGCTATATTTCCCATGTGAAAAGTATATATCGCCGCCATCAGTCCCATATTCCCCGTATTTAAATACGGGGTCGTTATACGGGGTCTTTTCAGCCTGCCATATGATATAAATGTTGTCTCCAGAGATTCCTATCTGTGGGTCGTAATGTTTGCCATTAATATCGTTTACCTTGATGCTCTTACTGAACTCAAGGCTGTCATTCTTCCTTATGCTCTTTGAGAAATAAATATTCGAAGCGCCTTCTCTTTCATCCTCCCATACTACAAAAACTTCTCCATTTCTAACTGCAACTGAGGGGTGCATCTGGCTTGTATTTCCCGTATCGTCGTTTACCCGTATGTTTTTATCAAATTTCCAATCGTTATTCTCTAATCTACCTTTTGAGAAGAATACATCAAGATCTTTATTCCTGTCATCATACCAGGCAATGTATGCGCTTCCATTATCAAATGCTATCGAAGGAGTATAATGGGAAGCATTCATGAGATCATCATTTACCCTGACATTATTGCCGAACCGCCAGGCTCCGTTATCTTTTACTCCGTGCGAGAAATAGATATCATAGTTGCTGTTTCTCGCGTCCAGCCATGCAATACACACATTGTTTTCATCATCGACAGCAAGCGATGGGGCATAATGCCAGTTGCCCGAAGGGTCATCGTTAACACGTACAGGTTTACTGAACCTGTAAATGCCGTTAATAGAGCGCCCTTGCGCAAAATCAATATCCCAATTTTTCTTGTTCATCATTGCGATATACACGATGCCGTTTCGGACCGCAGCAGACGGCAGTACCTGGCTTCCGGCATCTGCTACAACCGGTATATCCTTTTTGAATTTGATGTTATCCTTTGGTGATGTTGAAAAATAAAGTTCTTCGAAACCGAACCTGTCATCCTCCCAAAGCAGATAGAGATTATTATCATCCGCTGCTATTGAGGGAGAGCCGTGCCCCGTACTTCCTTTTATCTCGTTTATCCTTATATTCTTATCAAAAACCCATCCGTTCTTAGAGCTTCCTTTCGAGAGGTATATATCCCCGGCTTTGTGGGGCTGGTTATTCATTATCCGTGTGTAATTGCCATTTCTCTCATCGGCCCAGATGATATAGACTGTATCGTTATCTGCAGCTAAAGCCGGGAACCACTGGAGGGAATTGCTCTGTACTTTAGAAGAAATTGCACTCCCGCTCAAATTTAAATGCAGAGCGACAAATAATATTAGTATAAGTATGAAAATGCTACGGTTTTCTTTTTTCATGGGATTTCATTTGTTCTTTTTTACATAAATGATATGCGTATCTCCCTCATTAACAATTACCTTAAGTACCTCGCCGCTGGCAATCTGCTCCATCAGCCATTTTGTTCTGATGAATGGGTAGGGGCATGACTCACCCCTGGCGTCCAGAACAGCATCAGCTACTATATCTGCCATGGATAATCAAAAATGGGTTCTAATTTTTCATATGGGTTGTGCTTTATAAAATTAAAATCAAGCATTTGTGAGCAGCCTCGTGTATTTCTTCTCAAACTCTCCCTGGCATGCAGTGCAGCAGAAGAAATGATCCTTCTCATTGAATTTCTTTCTGACCGCCATCCGAAAAGTTAAAACCACAGAGAGCACAGAGAACACAGAGATATGCTTAAAAAAACTCCGTGTTCTCTGTGTCCTCCGTGGCTCATTCGGAAATATACTATTGATTTTCCGGATAGGGTCTAAATCTGGAGAATCAAACCCATGTGGCGCTTCCTCGACCTCGACAAAATCGACGGCTTCTACAGCGCAGCCCTTTTTGAGTCCATCGGCAGGCACGTCGGCATAGGCTCCTCCCCCGAGACCATCCTCTTCTGGCGCGTGCGTTCGCCAGTCGTTTACCTCGGCTATCACCAGTGCGTGGAGGATGAGGTCAACGCCGACTTCTGCTCTGCCAGAAATATCGGCATTGTGCGCCGGATTCTCGGAGGAGGATGCGGCTTCTGCGATGAGAATCAGATACTCTTTTCAATAATTGGCAGGGAGGGAGGCGTCATTCCAGGCGATATCCAGGCTGCATACAGGAAAGTCCTGGGCGGCGTGGTGGATGCACTTGAAACGCTCGGCGCGGGAGGGGAGCTTGAGCCCGAGCGCAATGCAGTCTATTCAAGAGGCAGGAAGATATCAGGGAACGCGCAGGGGCGCTTCGACGGTGCGGTGCTGATCAATGGAAGTCTGCTGCTGAGTTTTGATTTCGAGCTAATGGATAAAGTACTGAAGAACCCCACGAAAAACCTCCTGCCGGTCAGCTCTGCGAGAGAGGGGATGATCACCTTAAAAGATATGGGCATTACAGATATCGAACATGCCAAAAAAGCCCTCAGAGTGGGGTTTGAGAATGCGCTTGGGATTAGCTTGAAGGAGGGCGTGATGGCAGAGAACGAAATGAACCTGGCGAATCGGTTACTGGAGAGGTATACACAGAGAGAATGGATATATAAGATGGATATCAAGCGCGCGATCAGGAAAAAACACGGTGCGCCTCTTCCTCAGCAAGTCTGATGACCTCTCTTACAGGAACTCCCGCTTCATGTGAGGCTTTTTTGCAGTCCTCAAACTCAGCAGATATGTTCAGCAGTGCTCCATGCAAATCCCTGGCGATCTTGACCGCTATCGGGAACACCCTTCCCTTGATCGTTATATCCACTTTACCCATCTCTCTCTGTGCGATAAGCCTGTGCTTTACAGGGATGATCCTTACGCCGAGCGAGCCCGTCTCTTCGATTATCTTCCTTGCAAGCCTGTCCGAATCAAGCGGTTTTGCGATCACCTGTATGATGCTGCCGCTCCTCCCTTTTTTCATGGTCGCGGGTATTATAGATACATCCTTTGCCCCGGCTGCGAGCAGTTCATCAATAAGGTTGCCGAGCACCTGACCTGTCACATCGTCCACATTGGTCTCAAGCATCTCTATCCTGTCAGATACGAGCGCCTCGTCTATCTCTCCCTCAATAACCCGGAGTACATTGGGTACTGAAGTTTCTCTGCTCCCTGCCCCATATCCTGTACGGTCAGTTCTCATTGGAGGGCAAACCCCTCTCTCGCTGACAAAATGCGCAAGCAGTGCAGCGCCAGTGGGCGTGAGCATTTCCCCCTCAACAGGACCTGACTGCCAGGAAAGAGAGTATTCCTTCAGGATCTCAAGCGCGGCGGGCGCAGGGACGGGGAACTTCCCGTGCGAGAACTCAACAAATCCCCTGCCCACAGATACTGGCGTGCAGTATATTCTGCGGTCTTTTAATCCCAGATCGTGGAACGCCGTACAGGCCCCGACGATATCGGCGATAGCATCCTCCTGCCCCAGTTCATGGAAATGCAGTTTCTCAAGCGTTACGCCGTGTACGTTTGCCTCGGCTTTTCCCAGTATATTAAAAACAGAAACAGCGTCGGATATCACACCATCAGGAAGGCTCAGGGATTTAACACGCCGGACTATTTCCTGAAGCGTTAAACTCCCCTCTTTTTTTGTGGTCACGTTAACCCGGCTGGCTGAGATGCCGTTCCTGGAGGTCTTTGATATCTCAACATCCACATCAGCAGCCAGTTCCATCGCGTCTTTAACTTTTCCGGCATCTGCTCCGATATCGATAAGACATGCATTTATCATATCGCCCGAAGCGCCGGAGAATGGATCAAACAGTACAGCTTTCATTTACTGTATCTATATTATTTCTTATGTTTATAGACACTGTCTTGACCTGTAGAAGAAATACCCTATCACACTCATAGTGATTACAGGCGATACCCACTGCGGAATATGAACGTTAAAACTATCAAGCACCATTATCATTCCCAGGAAAAATATCGAGTACATGGCGCCGTTCTTCAGGTAGATATACCGCTTAACCCTCTCGATATTGCTTATTGTCAGCTCCCTGACCACAAACGCTCCTATCCCGTTGCCGATGAGTATCAGCGGGACTGAGAGCGTGAAGGCAAAAGCCCCTATCACGCCGTCTATCGAGAACGTAGCATCGATAACCTCAAGATACATTATCTTGCTCCAGTCGCTCATGCTCGTTCCTCCCATGAGTTCTTTCTCATGCAACTCGGCGTTCTGCTTGAACCCGTGGGTTATGAAGAACGCCGTTGACCCTACTACTGCCCCGAACGCCATGAACGGATGCTGCTCCAGAGAGTACCAGACTATCACTGTGAGGATGATCGATACGATGGCATAGAACCATACGCCGTGCTGGTGGAAGAACCTCTCCCCGCGCAGACCGTAGTTCTTAGCCTCGATGAACAGCCAGTGGAAGAACAGGAAAATCAGAAAAACGCCTCCCCCTACAAGTAAAAAGGGTGAGGACTGCTCGATCACCTCTTTTATTTGCGGGTTATCGCTAAAAGTCGCCGTCAGAGCGCCGATAGCTCCCAGGGATGGGTTCGTCGCCCATACTATACCCCACGGCAGCATTCCCCTGATAACAAAAACCGCGAAGAACAATCCGTATATCAGGAACCAGCGCCTGGCCCTCTGTGACATGGTTGTGAGAACTTCGGCGTTGATCACCGCGTTATCGATGCTGCTTATGGTCTCAAACAGGATAAGACCAACGACAATCAGTACCATTGAGAATATATCTATCATATTGACCCAGGCGTTTTGTTAAGGAGCGCTTTGCACAATAACAGTATTTCCTTTAATAAATCTTCCTGATATACGATCAACGGACGTTTTTAAAAACAAAAAAGAGAAATCAGTGTACTTTACACCAATTTCTTTATCGGGTGTGATTCAGCCAGTACGCTCAGACCCAGGTCCTTTGCGGTCTCTGCCAGCATGATATCAACCATTGCCACAGCAGGGAACACCTTCTTGACATTCTCTATAGGACCGTAGAGCAGGAAATTGGCGCCCATTATCTGCGCAACGAGGTTTGTGCCTATGTCCACTGGCGGCCATGATTCGGTCTTTGCATCAGGGTCGGTTTTCTTGTACTTCTTCATCCAGTCCCAGGCTGAAGCCATGTTATGGAACCCTCCGCCTGCAGGAAGTCCGAGCTTGGCTTTGATGGCAAGTACTGACCTGATGGTGGCTCCGGAGCCAGCTCCGAGCGGCGTGGCTGCCACGTCTACGAGCGGTCTTGTGATACCGACCTCTTTTGCGACATCAAGCATGCCTTTTGTCTGCCCTGTGCCTCCTTTCTCAAGGATCTCAAGCTTGCCTTCAACGCTCGGGTTCGTTGCATTGAACGCAAGTACGATAGCTGAGGTAAGCTTGCTCTCCTTGAGCGCTTTTATCTCCTCTGCTCCGATACTGGCGTTGATAGAGTTGTGGATGGCTCGCTTCTCAACCCCGATCTGCCGGGCGTATCTTGCAGCCTCTGCTCTCACATGGCCGTCCGATGAATCCACAAGGAACGGCACGTCATCGCAGATATCCACGAACCAGTTGATGTAGTTCTTGATTGCTTCAGGGGTCTCGCCCACGAGCTGATTGAAATAAGGAAGACCTGTTGTATCTCCCATCACTTCCTGTGTATTCCACAGCTTCTCAGCTGCGGCTTTATCAAAGACACCCTTGTCTTCATCAGTAACAATCTTATGCTTTAAGTAGAACATCGTACTGACAAGTACAGTAGGATATTCTCCAGGCTGTCCGCCGACTTTGGTCTTGCCGAATTCGAACACTTCTTGTTTCTTATCATATCTGAACATCTTAGCACCTCATTATGTTATTATTCTCTGAAGGAATGCCTGTAGAACAGGTGACCGCAGCACAGGGTATAGCACCAGCAGCAGGTATACGACCACTACTATGAGGGCCGTGACTACTCCGTACAGGATGCCAATGTCCCTTCCGATCTTCTTACCATACCTCTGGTGGATCTCTGAGTTTGTGAACTCTATCTTCTCTTCTATATCGTTCAATCTCTGAAGCAGGCTCTTGTAATCTTCAGGATCTACTATTACTGTAGGAACTTTATCTGCCATTCTATCACCCCAGTATAAAGACCGGAATCAGTACCATCAGCATAACGATGAAGAAGCCGAGTATGAACCCTACCACTCCTGTGGCTCCAACTCCGGATTCAAGCTTCTGGTTTCTCGCTATGAGCTGGCCCCTGTAGCGGATATCTTCGACAAGCGGCTCTATCTGGGCCATGGAGGGGGATACTACCATAGGCACGCCTTTTCCGTATTCGTATTCTTCTGCCATGTTATGTACCTCCGAATATCGTTATACCAAGGATGGTCAGTCCCACGATAAGACCGATCATTATGCCTTCTATCTTCCCTGCGTAGATGCCGGACATCAGCTTGTTCATGTTGCCGATATCTATGGTCTGCGCCTGTATGCCCTTGATCCTTGCCTGTATCGTGGCTATCTCGGTTGACATGGGCTTAACTCCGCCAACCTCTGCAGCCTCCTCTTTCGCTCCGACCTGGATGATCATGGGCTCGCCTGCAAATGCGCCGGGGTCTTTGGCGGTAAGCTCTTTCACTTTCGCCACTATCGCCACTTCATCCTCGGTACCTATCATCTCCACGATCTGGATCTGAGCCTGGAATCTCTTTATAGCATCATCGGGCAGGTTCTCGATGTACGGTATGGCTCCTGTTGAACCAACGATCCTGTTGTCTTTGATGCCGTTCTTGTGGAGCATGATTATTGCTTCGCCTGCGATGTGCCCTTTGACCTCAGCACCCGTGACGAGCAGGAACCGTATGTTGGGGTTGGAGATTACGTTCGCAACTATTTTCTCTATCCCCAGGTTCTCCGTCTTATGCGGGCCTGTGATCGCCGCGCCTGCTGCAATCTGCCCCGCACCCTTCACGTGGGAGCCGCATGTGGTCACAGCTACAGGATTTTCGGGATTTCCGGATTCGTACTCTCCTTTAACGACGGGCCAGCCTGCCGCCGGTTTGACTTTGTTCGCCATTTAGATCCCTCCCATCGCGATATTAGTAATCCTCATGAGAAGGAGGATTAAAAAGGTCACAATGAACCCTATCACTGCGCCGTAGAAGGCGTTCGTGATTATCCCTGCGTTATACGAAGCGTTCTCCCTTCCGGGGAACGTGCTTAACAGAGGTGACTTGGGTCCGAGCTGGTTCATCATATCGGTCACGATATTATCCAGTTCGTCCAGTTGCGTCCTTATACCGTCAAGCGAATACTCCACCACGTCCTCTCTCTCTTCTGCGATCACTCCTGTTGATGGATTATATATAAGGTGAAGCTCAGGTGCAACTCGTACATGACTCATATTTATGCCTCCGTCTTTGGTATCAACCCAGTGCCCACAACGGCAGACGAATCCTTATAGACCTCATCCCAGAATTTCTTATAGGAGATAACCCACAGGATTATTCCGAGCACGAGCGTGATAGCCCCGGAAGCTCCGAGTGTCACTAAAGCGGCTATACCCATTATAACCATTGTTATCGCTCCTGTAGAGACTGCAAGGTATAGAAGCCTCTTTTGCTTCTCATCGGGTCCAAGGCAGGCGTTGAACGGATGCAGCAGCGCGACCGCCCCTACCCAGAAGACAGCGAGCATCACGCCATTATCGAACACCAGGGGGATGATGCTCCCGAGAAAATCGAAATTTCCTGCCACTGAGGCGCTGAAACCAATAATGACCAGGGCGCCAGCGGCTGCGATTTCTGTCATGCAGCGTATCATTACAGGGATTTTCATCTTTATAACGTTCTGAGCAAACCAGCCTATTATGAGACCTATTACGGATGCTGTTACCAGAGCCACTATCGGACCAGCTATAAGCATAGTTTTTACTATCGCAAGCCCGAACATGGCTGCAACGATGCCCATTCCCATAGCTATCTGCCCTATGGATGGCACACCTGTTCCGAGACCATATTTAGATACGCGCCTTACCGCCTCAGCGCCCCATACCACAGAACACATAGCCCCCAGCGCGCCGAATGTCGGGGAAATGACCGTAAGGAACGACTCAGCCTGTCCTCCGATCTGCGTTCCCAGAGCCGGGAGAATATAAGTAAGATAGATTCCGAGCAATCCCCCGATTATCCCGAACGCTAACAGCTTGTTGGAGGATATTTCTTTTACATCGCTCATGCTACCATCCCTCCTGCGATCATTACTGCCACTACGCCGCAGATCAGGCTGACAACAAAGCTTGTAAGCACATCTTTACCTATGACGCGCCTGAACTTAGGGTCATGGAATCCCTCGATCGTACCTCCGACACCGTATGATGGGATGACCGCGTTCACATAGAAGACGCCCATTGTAAACACACCCGCCACCGCGGCTGCGCTTGTGGTTATCAGCGGACTGTATATCCCCACAAGGACATAGTATATCAATGCTCCTCCGATGCCGCCGAGCGCAGCGCCTATTATCCCGCTTACGAAGCAAATTGTCGGTATGCCCTGCCCCTGGGTTCCTTTGGATATAAAGTTATCCTGGCGCTGCCCTGTTATCGGGTCCTTTTTGACCTGCGCGGAGGCGAACGGTACTGCCACGCCATAAGCGTATATAAGACCGCCTGCAAGCATCGTGCTTGCCAGCATCACCATAGAGCCCATCGCTCCCGCAGCCATTACCAGATACACAGGCGCAGTAGGCTCGTTAGCGTACATGTAGCTTGCCGTGATCAATCCTACAAGACCTGAGCCGGCTGCGAGTTCCACCGTACCTGTACCTATGCCCGTAGCCTGCGCCATGGCTGCAGGCGCGCCGCCTACGGGAATGAAGTGGACAGCAGCACAAATCAGAGTCCCGCTTATGGCGATCAGAAGCACATTCAACAGGGTTGGATCAATTGCAACCATTATGCTTCGACCCCCTTCTCGGTTTTCTCCTCTTTATATGGACCGTATGCGTTCTTTACCTGAATCTCTACCAGCCTGTTCAGGATCATCATTACAGCTACGATTACAAAGCCCACAATAATCGCAGTCCAGGTATATCCCCAGATGGTCGTAGGCCAGCTTGAGAAGAACACGGTGAGACCAAGACCGATGCCTGTCGCAGGTCCTCCGAACTTGGCACAGAACCAGACGTTATCGATGCTGTTCCTGAGCCCCGATTCTGCTCTCCTCACTATGCGCCCTGAAAGCGCCGTGTTAAGGCCGCATCCGAACTCGCGGTTCTGGAACTCGCGCTCACCGCCGTAGTGCACGTCCCCGACCGAGGAACCGATAGCTCCGACCGAGATGCCCCATATCAGAGCAAGGAATGGGATCGTGAACGGATATCCCAGTATTACGTACTGGATATACGCTATCGCTACAAGGCAGAAATTTACGATGAAGTTATGCCCTATAATAGAGGGTGTGGTGTATCTCATAATATCCATGTACAGCGGCTGCTTGAACCTTGTCTGGCTCGCAACCCTGCCCGCATATGCAGTTGTCGCATAAATGCCGTATATTACCGCCGCAATGAAAGCGCCTATCACTATCGCTGTCAATGGATAAAAATTAGCACTTAATAGAACTGATGTTATTACACCGCCGGTCACTGCCGAAAGACCGTTGCTTATCGGCTCGCCTGAGATCGCTTTGTTGTAGATTCTGTGCAGGAAATTCATCTGAGGGGCTAACTGTACCTGGGAGTTAGGATTGCTCTGGGAACCCACATCGGATTCTAAATCCTCAAGGCATCCTGCAATAGTTGCAAGCGCCCCCAGGAGTGCCAGTATAGCCATGCTCATGGTTAAGTCTAATACCATCTATTATATCCTCCTATGTTGCTGTGATCACTATCAAAACTAAAATGGACTAGTTTTCTAACGGACTACCTTATTATACATTATAAATGTTTCGAATTAAAGTTCGGTTAAGCTAATTGGAAAAGACAGCCTTTCTCACAGCCTCAATGGTGGCATCTATCTCAACCGGCTTGGGGCATACTGCCAGCACATGCTCTGAGTCCTTCAGCAGGTGTCCTGTCGTGACACAAACCACGCTCTCGTCGCTCTCTATTATTCCCATCTCCACAAGCTTCCGCAAACCCGCTATCGAGGACGCGCTTGCAGGCTCAACGCCGATACCCTCAAGCGATGCAAGTTCCTGCTGAGCCCTTATTATTTCCTCATCCGAAACGGTCTCAGCCGTTCCTCCCGATCCCCTGATAGCGTTCAGAGCCTTCACAGCGTTAACAGGGTTGCCGATGCGTATCGCTGTCGCCACGGTCTCAGGTTTATCCTCCGGGGTGATCATGGCAGCATTGTTCTTGATAGCTCTCACGACAGGGCTTGCCCCCTCAGCCTGTATGCCCGTCATCTTCGGTACGCTGTCTATGATGCCGAGACGCTTGAACTCCCTGAACCCTTTGTAGATGGCTGTGATGTTCCCTGCATTCCCAACTGGCAGCACAAGCCTGTCCGGCGCTCTCCATCCCAGTTGATCCGCTATCTCAAAAGCGATCGTTTTCTGTCCTTCAAGCCTGTAAGGATTCACTGAGTTAAGAAGGTAGAACCCTTCCCTGTCGCAGAGGTCGCGCACGAGTTTCAGCGCATCGTCGAAGTTCCCGCGTATGCTCAGCACCTTTGCGCCGTGCATGAGCGCCTGCGCGAGCTTTCCGAGCGCCACCTTGCCTGACGGGAGGAGCACGACAGCAGGAACGCCAGCCCTTGCGCCGTACACAGCAAGCGAGGCAGAGGTATTCCCGGTCGAGGCGCATGCCACTGTTTTCATCCCCAGCTCAAGTGCCTTCGTCACGCCCACGGTCATTCCCCTGTCCTTGAACGAGCCTGTGGGATTCATGCCCTCGTGCTTGACATAGACTTCCTTTAAACCGATATTTTTCGCAAGCCTCTCCACGCGGTAAAGCGGCGTCCCGCCTTCGCGCAGTGAGATTGGCTCCCTGGCTACGGGAAGGAGCGCACGGTATTTCCAGACCGAGAGCGCACCCTTTAGATCATTTTTAGTGAGATTAATATTTGAATAATCGTAAACGACATCCAGGAGACCGCCGCAGGTACAGGTATAGATGACATCAGTAGGCTGGTATTTCTTATGGCATTCGATGCACTCAAGGTGGTACATAAGGTACTCTCAATAGAATTATAAGATTTATAGATTGCTCTATAGGTTGCTCTAATACTTGCGTGCTATCATATAATCCGCAAGCCCTATAAGTATGTTCTTCGCTTCAGAGTCGGGAAGTATCTTCAGCGCAGCCTTCCCTTCTTCTATGAAGCTGATCGCTTTGGTCATGGCATAATCGATCGAGCCCGAATCTTTAAGAGCAGAGAGAGCAGAGGCTATCTCGCTTTTTGTAGCGTTGCTCTTACCGAGCGCCTCGATAGTGATGCCTTTTGAGAGAGCATGTATCACGATAAGGGTGCGCTTCCCTTCTATAATATCCCCGCCCTGCGCTTTTCCGAGGATCTCTTCAGGCGTTATAAGGTCTATCACATCGTCGTATATCTGGAACCCAACGCCGGTCTTGATGCCAAAATCCCACAGTGCCCGCGACGCATCCCTGTTAGCGCCCGACAGTATTGCTCCTATCTTCACCGCGGCAGCAAAAAGCACAGCGGTCTTTTTCTCCACCATGCGCATGTACTCTTCCTCTTTCACGTCCTTCCTCATCTGGAAATCCATGTCCATCCACTGACCCTCGCATATGTCCGTGCTGGTCTTTGAGAGGAGTTCTATGCTCTCAACAATCTGAGCAGGTTCGCTTTTCGTGCACGACAGTATCTCAAAAGCCTTGGAATAAAGAGCATCACCTGCTATGATCGCCCTCGGTACTCCCCATTTCTTATGTACGGTGAGCAATCCTCTCCTGAGGTCGGCCTCGTCCATGATATCATCATGTATCAGCGTGAAATTATGCACAAATTCAACTGCCAGAGCAGCAGGCAGGAGATTTTCGGGCTTGCCCCCCACAGCCTCGGAAGCGAGCAGAAGCGCGCTCGGACGCAGTCTTTTTCCTCCGGCGTCCAGCAGGTGGCGCATTGCCTTGTATAGCTCGTCAGGTGGGGTTATCGGGAGGAACTTGGGTATGGCTTCATCAACGAATTTTGCTCTTTTCTGAAGAGCTTCTTCTATCATAGGATCATTTCCTCGCCGTTTCTCATTATATGTACAGTATCGCCGAAAACGTAGCCAGCATCCTCAGCAAGCTCAACGTAGTCGGAGTGCATCATCATATTCCCGTGCGACGGTATGACCTGCTCGGGAGTTACCATGCGCAGAAGCTCCCAGTGGTCTTCCCTTGAAGCATGACCTGAGACATGCACATTATCGTACAGGCGTGCCCCTGCCATCTTCAATTTTGTCTCAAGCGCATACCTGTTAGCAAGCGTCATCGGGTTGGGAATGGCGTTCGCTGAAAATATGACCTTATCTCCCGATTCGATCTTGAAATGGGTTTCACCGTTGGCTATCCTGGTAAGTATGGAGTCAGGCTCGCCCTGGTGACCTGTCACTATCGGAAGGTACTTTTTCTTTCCATCCTGGGAGATGCGCTTCAGGGCTTTATCGACCGCATTCCTGCTGCCGTGGAGTTCAAGGTTCTGCGGGAATTTTATGTACCTCATATCCCTGGCGATCGAGAGATACCTCTCCATCGACCTGCCAAGGAGTACGGGGATGCGGTCCATCTCCTGCGCAGCCTGGATTATGGCATTGATACGTGCCACGTGCGACGAGAACGTGGTGATCAATACTCCGGAATCGGTCTCTTCCGTGCCGAGGAGCACGTCGCGGACAAGGTCCTTTGCTATCTGCTCTGAGGGTGTTTTGCCAGAATGCCCTGAATTCGTGCTCTCTGTGATCATCATTTTGACACCTTCATTCCCGATTTTCCGCAGCCTCTGGAAATCCGGCGGCTCTCCGATGGTCGGCGTCCTGTCCAGCTTGAAATCGCTGGCATACAGTACGATGCCTTCTGGCGTATGTATAGCTGCAAAAGCCGAATCCACTATGCTGTGCTGGATTCTTATGAACTCGATCTGTACATCAGGCGTCAGGTTGTACCTCCCGCCGATCTTGAGGGAAATGACCTGGTTGCTTACTTTAAATTTCCGCTCATCCGATATCTCGTGCTTGATAAGCTCCGCGGTATACGGGGTCGCGATTATAGGCGCCTTGTACCTGTGTGCCAGCTTTGGTATCGCACCGATGTGGTCAAGGTGACCATGCGTGCATACAATGGCTTTTACAGTCCCGCCGACCTCATTCATGACCGTGTCATCCGGGATCGCACCCATCTTTATCAGGTCCAGTGAATGCATCTTGTCTATCTCAACATCTTCGTGTATCTGGACCCTGTCCAGCTGCAGTCCCATATCCATTACTATGATATCGCTTCCAACTCTGATGCCGGTCATGTTCTTACCCATCTCGTTGTAGCCACCGACTGCAATAATTCCTATTTCTGTCAATTAATTCACTCCATAATAATCATTTAATTTTATGTTTTATACCTTTTCCTGGCAAATTTACCTGTCTCAAATCCCCTCTGTTCTAAAAACTCCTTTGTTCTGCCTGTGATGACCACAGGGGAATTGCCGAGTTCTTCGATCGTCCTGCACCCGGTCAGGAACATAGCAGCTTTCAGTTCTTCTATAACAGTGCCCAGCCTGTCCACGACATGCTTCTGTCCTTTCAGCGCAGGCGCTACCAGGGGCAGGGCAACGCCGCAGAGGGACGCACCGAGGGCGATAGATTTTGCTACATCTACCCCTGTATGAACGCCGCCAGTCGCGATCACAGGGACGGATATAGTTGATTCAACTATGCTTGCTGCTGTGGGTATTCCCCAGTTCCAGAACTGCCTGCCGAGATGCTCTGATAATATATCGCCGCGTTTCTGCGCACGATATGTCTCAACCCCTGCCCAGCTTGTGCCTCCAAGACCGCCGACATCGATGGCGGCAGCACCTGCCTCGCATATAGCCACTGCCTGGGGATGGGCTATGCCTGCGCCCGTCTCTTTTACGATCACGGGCACCGAGAGTTCTTTGCATATCTTTTTAATCGCTGCAAGGCACCCGGTGGCATCGACATTGCCCTCAGGCTGTATAGCTTCCTGGAGGAAGTTCAGGTGGATCGCCATGGCATCAGCACCTATCATCTCCACAGCCCGCTCAAGCCCTTCGATACCGAATTCGTTGAGCTGTGCTGCGCCTACGTTGCCGTATATGAACGCATTGGGAGCTTTATCCCTGACTACCCTGAACGAGCCCTCAAGGCCCGGGTCTTCGATAGCAGCCCTCTGGCTTCCAACGCCAATGCCTATCCCGAGTTCCTCAGCGGCGCCGGCAAGGGCGGCATTTACCGCCGTCGTATCCGGATGTCCGCCCGTCATCGATGCGATCAGTACGGGGGCGCGCAATCTCTTGCCAAGGAACTCCATCTCTAAATCAAGGGCTTTCTTGTTTATCTCCGGAAGACAGTTATGGACAAGGTCGACATCATCAAAACCCGATGCCCGGAGCCCGGCCGGGTTCTTATGCGCTTCGACATCTTTCTCAACGCACAGAAGTAAGTGTTCAATCTTTCGGTCTGATGTGGTCATTTAGTACCTATAATTTTAACCTTATATATATAACTCATTTGTCTGCTATCAAAGTTCCTACATCCTCACCATACAGGAATTTGGATACCATACCCTTTCTGGATGCATTAAAAATGCGGGAGCTTATCCCTTTCTTTGCAAGCTCTAGGAGCTCTGACACCTTTCCAAGCATCCCGCCCGTCACATCTGTGGAGGCTGAGCCCTGTATATGTTTCTTGATATCAACGAAACTGACAGGCGTTATCTTTTTTACCGCAGTTCCTGTTTCATCAAGCACGCCCTCAACATTACTTCCGGCCCCGATCTTTGAAGCGCCCATAGCGGTCGCAAGGTACGGTACTATCCTGTCGCCTGAAAGAACAGCAGCCCCAAGAGCCCTGTCCATCACCACGTCGCCGTGCAGCACAGGCACTATCCCGCGGTCCAACATTAATTTGACCTGGCTGAGCTGGAATTCAACAAGCCTGCCGTTCTCAAGAAGGCAGGAGCTTAATGGATGCACAGGCAGCGCCCTGATGCCTGCCCTGTCCAGTGAATCCAGTACCATCGAGTTAAGTGCTTTTACCGAGGTATGAGTGAGGTACACACCCTGCGCATTGAACCCTGCGTTTGCCCACTTCATTGCCTGGGGATGACCGAACGAGCCTGCGCCGTGAACGATTATAAGAGCATCGTGTGAATTCGCCTTGAACGAGGCGATCTCCTGGGATATCCTGTCGATATCATCCTTCCTGGCACTTGATACATTATCTTTCTCCGTGATCACGCTTCCGCCGATCTTCAGGATCACAGTGCTCATTCCTTAAGCACCCCCTCTGCAGTGAACCCGGTTATTATCGCTCTTCCGCCTGCCCTCTCTATCGCAGAGGCTACTTTGCTGGGCGAATCGGTCAGCGCAACCATGCACCCGCCGCCGCCTGCACCCGTGATCTTTGCTCCGAACGCGCCCGCGTTCCGTGCGGCATAGACCAGGGCTGACAGCTCCGGCGTCCCGACTCCGAGAGCATCCAGCAGTCCGTGATTCACACTCATGAGCCTGCCCAGAGAAGCATAATCCTTTTTCCTGACCAGATGTTCGCCTTTTTTAGCGAACGAGCCGATGGTTTTGATAATGGGGTCGATTATTTCAGGATACTCTTCCTTGAGAGCCGCTACCTGTTTTACAAGCTTCGCTGTCTTTTTAGGCGTGGCACCTTTGTTCGTGTTCCCTATAACAATGCCGCAGTCCAGAATATCGAGCTGCCTGCGCGAAGGTATCTCCACCACGCCGCCGAATGTGGATACGAACGTGTCGGTCGGACTGGCTGCGCCCTGTACCTTCTGCTCTATCTCATGTCCCATCCTGGCAAGTTCCTCTCTGCCGTATCCGAGACCGAGTTCCGTATTGATAGCGGCAATCGTCGCGACCGTGACCGCTGCTGAGGAGCCAAGACCTGAGCCTACAGGGATATCGGAGCTTATCTCTACCGAGACATCCGGCGAGTCCAGTTTTTCGATAGCCGAGGAAACATATGGATGTACCTCGAAATCCAGCCCAGTCATCCCTAAATCCGAGGATATGGTTATAGCATCAGATTTCTTAGCAGTTACGCGTGTCCGCAGTTCCACAGCACAGGCGATGGCTGGCTCCCCGTATACCACGGCATGCTCACCGAAGAGGTATATCTTGCCCGGGGCTGAGTATGTTGTGGTCATTTAAGAATTTCCTGTCCTAGTGATGACATGAATAAATATAAGTGTTGCCAATTGTGAACTGTGAAGTCATAAAGGTCTTACCTCCAGATTGATTAAATAACTAAGCATATAAAATATGCGGATAGAAAAGCTTATGCGACTACAGATGTATACAAATGTAATATGCTTGTTTCAAATGCTTCAACACTAATTCTTCTTGCAAAAGTAGGAATACTCCGTAATTTTCTTAACGAATATGGAGAAATAACCATTCCTAAAGAAGTAGAGATAGAAGTATTAGAGGGGGATACATTTGATTCAAAAATATTAAAAAAAGAAATCGAAGATAATCACATTAAAGTGAAAGCAATAAAATCAAATACAACAAAAATACTTAAAGAATTTAAAATGCATAAAGGTGAAGCTGAAGCCTACATTCTATATAATGAATGCAACGCGAAAGCAATTTTAACTGATGACGGTGAATTAATTAAACTATGTAAATTGTTTGAGATTCCTTTTATCAACGCTTTAGCCGTGATAACAAGGATGTTTGAGAGGGGAATGTTAACGCACAAAGAAGCCTGTGAATATTTACAAAAATTAAATGATTACGGTAGATACTCAAGAGAAATATATAATTATTTTAAACAGGAGGTGAATTGTCCTTGACAATATCAGTGAGATACGAATATGCAAAAGATCTTGATTTTATAACAGAATTGATGGGTCTTAACAAATCGGAGACGCTACGAGAGTTGATTGATGAAGGCAGGAAAATGAAGTCAATCGAACTTTATAAGCAGGGCAAAATCAGTCTTGGTCTTGGGGCCAAAATCGCCCGGCTGTCATTATCAGAATATATTGATTTGTTAAAAGAGTATAAAATTCAAATCAACGTAGATATTGATGATACTAAAAAAGCACTAGGGTACGCGAGGAAGATACTTTAATATCCATCTATAGATGGCATATCTCTATCTCCTCCCCATCGCATACAATAACCTCCCCCTCATATCCGTGCGGCAGCGCCCGCAGATTAGCTAAACTCAGTTTATCCCCTACCTGTTCGAGAATGCTAATATAGCTCCTAAGCTTCTTCATCTCATACCTCCTCACCATCCGCGCCATCTCCTCAGCCCTCTCCTTTTCCATCCTGTTCCCCAGCCCGTTGCAGTGCATGATATCCACGCCCCGCTCGTCCATAAAGAATGGATAGCACCTGCATATCATCGGGCGGGACTCGTATATGGAGCATTCGCCTTCCCTGTAAAAGAAGCAATCCCCAGTCTCGTTCCGCCTCAATATCCAGCCTATCGCCAGTATCCTCTCCCCGTCTGATAAGCATGAATATATGTCTGGCTGCGCGACCTCGTCCCACTGCATCCCCGTTCCCCTTATTATGCGCCTGATGTCGCCGGGGAATATGGATATCGCATTGGACGGGCGCAGTATATCCCTGGTTATTCTGATCTTGAAATTCTCCCGGCAGCACCACCCGCAGCGCGTGCATGAGAAGCCGGAACCGAGAATATCCCGGGTCAGGTCCCTGGAATGCATGTGGATAAGCCGTCCTATCCTTCTCCGCAGAGAGGTGGTGTCCATGAATAAACATCTAAGGGCCTGGATATATAGTCTTTTGCCGCCTCAGGATTCCAAAATTATTAAATACACAGGGATTAAATAACATAGTTAAAGGAGTGTGAAATATGTCATATGAAGCAAAGAACTTTGATCACCTGCTTGGAACAAAAGGCCTCAGCGACCAGTTATTACAAAACCATTTCACGTTGTACCGCGGCTACGTGATGAATACGAATAAAATAGCCGATACGCTGGGCACGATGGTAAAAGATGGAAAGGCCGGAACACCTGAATACGCAGAGCTGAAGCGGCGGTTCGGCTGGGAATGGAACGGGATGAGGCTGCACGAATATTACTTCGGGAACATGGTCAAAGGCGGAAAACCGATAGACAAAAACACCAATCTCTACAAAAAGATAGTGGAAGACTTCGGATCGTACGAGGACTGGGAAAAAGACTTCAGGGCCACAGGCTCCATGCGCGGCATAGGCTGGACAATGCTGTATTACGACTTCATGGAGGGGCGGCTCTTCAATACCTGGATAAACGAACACGACGTCGGTCATCTCTGCGGAGCCAGTCCAATGCTGATCATGGACGTGTTCGAGCATGCGTATATGCTCGATTACGGCGTGAAGAAAGCAGATTACATCGATGCGTTCTTCAAGGCGATAGACTGGACTATAGACCCTGAGCTGGATAAGATGCTGTTCGAATGAAGGAAAGAAATACTTCCTTCATTATTTTTTACTATTTTGCCGGTCTTTTCAACGCCCATTTGACCTCAATTATTTTATAACTAAAGTTACTGAACAGGTACAGGGCGGCGTATGGTCGGAGCCTTCTCAAGCACTGTCCGGACCCTTAGCCTCTCGCTTCCTCTATAGAGTTCCATTACTACGCTGTCGCCCGCTTTATGTTTGTTGATAACTTTGATAAGGTCCCTTACGTTGTTGATATCAATTTCATCCATGCGCACAAGGATATCCCCGGGCTCGATCCCCGACCTCGCCGCCTCGCTGCCGGGTAAAACGTTGGTTATTACAACCCCTCTATCTACAGGCAGGTTATAGTACGCCACCAGCTTGGGGTTCACATCCACGGCATTGATGGCTATCCAGGGTCTCACCACTTCACCGTGCTTGATCAGCTGCTCTGCTATCCAGATGGCAGGCTGTATCGGGATAGCGAACCCTATGCCCTGTGCAAAAGGTATGATCGCAGAGTTCACCCCTATCACCATTCCCTTGCTGTTTATCAGAGGACCTCCGCTGTTCCCCGGGTTGATTGCAGCGTCCGTCTGGATCAGCCCTTCCATGAATGTGACCTCGGTCTGGATAGACCGGTTCAGTGCGCTTATGACGCCTGCGGTGACAGTGGGCCCTCCTACAAGACCCAGCGGACTGCCTATAGCTATTGCCAGCTGGCCTATCTTGAGATTATTATCCTTTGCCCTCTCAGGCACAGGCAGATTATCTGCTTCGATATTTATCACTGCAAGGTCCATTACTGTATCTATACCCCTGATCTTTCCCGGGAATATCCTTCCGTCCTCAAGCGATACTTTTATTTCGCGCGAGCCCATCACGACGTGCGCATTGGTGAGTATGCTGCCCCCTTCATCTATTATGAAGCCTGAGCCCACGCCCGGAACAGGGTGTATGTGCAGGTACGCATCCCTGATAAGCTTTAACTCGCTTATGTTCACCACGCCAGGTATTACCTTATCTACAGCCGAAGTTACGGTATCATCAAAACTTGCCATATTGATTGCCCCATAATCATAATTAATCCCTATTGTATTTTAAACTATTTATCCGATGCAAATCCATGTAAAACCATTTAAATCAGGAACAATAATGTAAGGGTTTAATGGTCAAAGTTGATAAATTCATTAACGAAAGCATTGAGAAAATTAAAAAAGACGTAAAGGGGCGCGCGATAATAGCGCTCTCCGGAGGCGTGGACAGCTCTGTATGCGCCGTTCTCGCGCACAGGGCCATAGGGGAGATGCTGACGCCCATCTATATAGATACCGGGCTCATGCGAAAAGGGGAAACAGAGAGGGTGAAGAAGACCTTCTCAGGCATGAACCTCCAGGTAGTTGATGCAAAAGTGAATTTCCTCCGGGCCCTGAGAGGCCTGGCCGACCCTGAGAAAAAAAGAAAGGCTGTGGGCGAGGCGTTCATCAGGGAATTTGAGACAGAAGCACGCAAACTCGGCGCAAGGTACCTTATACAGGGGACCATATATCCGGACAGGATCGAATCAGAAGGGGGGATAAAGAGCCACCATAACGTGGGTGGTCTCCCTTCGGTTATGGACTTTGAGGGAATAGTTGAGCCCATCGCCGACCTGTACAAGGACGAGGTGCGCGATGTAGCAAGGGCTATCGGGCTGCCAAAGGAGATCTCGGAAAGGATGCCGTTCCCGGGTCCTGGCTTATCTGTCAGGATAATAGGCGAAGTGACAGAGGAAAAGCTGGAAGTGGTCAGGGAAGCGAATGCCATCGTGGAGGAAGAGCTGGTAGAGCAGTTCGCCCCGTGGCAGACGTTTGCAGCGCTGCTTGAGAAAGGGACAGGCGTTAAAGGCGATAACCGCGTGCACGGCTGGATAATAGCAGTGCGCGCAGTGCAGTCCCGCGACGGCATGACGGCTGAGGCTGTGGAACTGCCCTGGGAAGTGCTGCGGAAGATCGAATCCCGGATCACGGGCGAGATACCTGCCGTATCGCGGGTGCTCTACGATATTACTCCAAAACCGCCCGCGACTATTGAGTTTGAATGAAGATGTCCCTCACTAAAGTTATACGCGATATCCGCGCAAGGCAGAAGGTAAAATACAATCCCCCGGATAGACCTACCGCTGTCTGGACAGGGAAGGACCTGCTCGATGGAAAGCCGATATCAACACTGACCGTTATTTTCCAGACATCGGGATGCAGGTGGAATAGCTGCTCCATGTGCGGGTACGTCTATGACAGCGCCACAAGACCGCCCTCGCACGATGAGCTGATGAAGCAGTTCGAACATGCCATGTCGCGCTGTAAGGACGAGGAGTTCGCAGTGAAGATTTTCACTTCAGGGAGCTTCCTGGATGACGGCGAGATACCCCGTGAGACCAGGATCGAAATGCTCTCGCGCCTCGGTGCTGACGGCAGGGTAAAAAAGGTGATAGCCGAGACAAGACCTGAGTATATTACGCAGGATAGATTATCCGAAGCTATATCCGCCCTGGGTAAGAGGTTTGAGGTAGCTATCGGGCTTGAGACAAGTAACGATATGATAAGAAGGGACTGCATCAACAAGGGTTTTTCGTTCTTTGATTTTATATCGGCTTGCGGGGCCGCTGGACAGGAAGGGGTATCGGTCAAGGCGTATCTGCTCCTTAAACCCATCTTCCTCTCAGAAGGAGCAGCCATTAACGATATCATAAGCTCTATAAGCGACACCGCGCCATACGCAGGAACGATCTCGGTAAATCTCTGCAATGTACAGAGGGGAACGCTCACAGAGGAGATGTTCGAGCGCGGGGATTACCGCCCGCCGTGGCTCTGGAGCGCAGTGGAAGTACTGAAAAAAGGGAAGGGATCAAACCCCGGTACTGTAATAATATCAGACCCGGTGGGCGCAGGCTCAGCACGCGGACCCCATAACTGCGGGAAATGCGATAAGGATGTGGCTGAAGCAATAAGGATTTTCTCGCTGACACAGGACACCGGGGTTTTTGAAAAACTTGACTGCGAGTGCAGGGAGCTGTGGAGAAAGGTCGTGGAGCTTGAGGATTTTACGTTCGGGGCTCCGGTCATACTCTAGTTATACTCTGAGCATATCTCATTAATTTCAGGGTGCAGGGATACCAGTATCCATCTCACGTCCCTCTTCCTCCTCTTCCTCTTTGACCTCAAAGAACAGCTTTTCATAGAGCAGTATCTCGATGATCTGCGATACAAAAAGCCTCTTCTGGTACCTCATAATATCCTCGTTCAAGTGCAGTTGTGAATCTATCTGTACCCTGAACAGCACATACCTGAACTTCTCCTTATCATCTATCTGCAGTGATTTTATGGTCTCTATAAGATAGGGCAGTTCATCCGGTTCATCTATAGCCTGAGCTATAACAAGGATATTGTCCGGGACCTGCTCTATGTCCAGTTCCTTCCTGCCGGTCAAAAGCCTGAGCGTCTCCAGCGAGTATTTTTTCCCCTTGATATTAACGTGATGCATATCCACAGCATACTCTTTATCTACAAGGCTCTATATTAGCCAGACGGAGAGATAATGCAAACCCCGGTAATACTGAAGACCTTTTATAAAGGGAAGATGAGAGAGTATTTTGCCATGCCAGAGGGGGAGCTGCATACCGATCTGGGAATAATAAAACTCGACGGTCTAAAGGAAAAATCGTTCGGTGATACGGTAAAGTCCCACCTCGGTATCGAGTTCACCATCCAGGAACTGAGGTCACCTGATTTTTTCAGGCATGCAAGGCGCAGCGGAGCCCCAATGATGCCCAAGGATATCGGGGTGATAATCGCGAACACGGGATTGTGCTCATCCGATCGTGTGCTGGACGCGGGCACAGGCTCAGGCATCCTTGCGATCTATCTTGGGAAAATAGCAAAAAAGGTAGTATCATATGAAGTGAGAGAGGAATTTATTGGGATCGCGCAGAAAAACATAGACCTTGCAGGCCTTTCCAATGTTGAGCTGCGCCACGGAGATATAGTCGCAGAGATACAGAGACTGGATGAGAAATTCGACGCAGTGACGCTGGATACGATAGATGCATCAAAGGTGATACCACATATCCCGCAGGTGATTTATCCGGGAGGATATCTTGCTGTATATTCGCCTTTTTTCGAGCAGACAAAAGAAATAAGGTGCGCTCTTGAAAAAACAGAATTGACTGAGGTACGTACCATTGAAACCATAGAGCGCGAGATATCCTTTACCGACAGGGGGACACGCCCTGCAACCGCAAGGGTTGGGCACACAGGATTTATCACCATAGCCAGGTATTGATGTTTATAAGTGCTTTTTATTGGATTGAACCGTTATTACGGGAGTAAATACTAAAATGACAGTCTACGGACGATTGAGAACTGTAAAGAACCGTATTATATTCCAAAAACTCAGAGAACTTTCGAGGAGTGTCGATGTGCTTATAGTACTATAAAGGATTTAGAATGGCCATGAGTCTTATGCGGTTACTACCATCCGCTACCGGCATACCCGGGGGCAAAAGTATCATATATTACACCCAGCCCGGAGTTGAGGGTGAGGTCTTCGGGATGCAAACTGCGTATAATGCTCTGAAAAACGGCGGGACATGCGCTTGATCAGAAAGGAACTGTTCAATGTAGTCATTTGCATAGGCAGAGCAACTGGAAATACCATTTCAGGTCATCATTCCGGATTACTGTTAAAAATAGGGAACTAAATTGGAAATCAAGTTTAATGCGTTAATTTAATAAATAAAGACATTTCAAGACTCCAGGTAGATAAAACAAAGATATTAAACAATAAAAGACGATATTGAATATTATAATACCTCATAAACTCTAAAAACGCTAAAAAATCATAGAAGCTCTTATCTCTATAAAAGATATAAGTATTTTTGCAGGATTATGAGCAGCAGGGCTATATTCCTACTGATAATGGCACTGGTACCTCCTTTCAGTGCCTCCAGCAGCAATTAAAGGATGAATGCTGATACTTCGGATATATCCTGATGCTAAATGTATGGCTCCATCCTCTGTTAATCCCGGTCTTCATGGAAGGGGCATAATCATACTCCTGCACACAGATAATCGTAAGGGGCGGGGAGGGGAAAGAGAGAAGGGGAGATAGATAGAGGGAGATAGGGAAGGGTACTAAAGGCAAGGATAAAACGGGAATAGGAAGAGTAAGACTGGGCCATCTAAGGCATCAGCAGTAAATCTTAATACTCATGCCGTCAACTGCTGTACTGATGACGAAGGTGGCCATTTTCTTTATTTTTTTAGTAATATGGGGACAGGCAGCCGCAGCTCAGAGTATTGAAAAGACAATATTTACGATCAATGTCCAGGATAACGGGGACGCGTTATGGACCGTGGAGAAACGCCTGTCTCTCACAGCCTCAGAGATGAACGAATGGGAAGGAATAATAAAGAAAGGACAGAACATATCCCGTTACCAGAAGGAAATCAAAACAGAATTAGATGGACTGCTGGGCTCAGCTCAAAATAGCACTAACCGCTCTATGAAAATCGAAGATTTCAACATTTCCTACAATACTGTAAAGACGCTGTCCGGAGGGTATGGCGTAGTCCTATACAGCTTTGAATGGGGGAATTTTTCACGTACAGGTTCTGATAAGATCATCATAGGCGATGCCTTTTCAGGTATGGAGATTTCTTCAGATAATACAATTATTATCAAAGTTCCCGATGGTTTTGTCGTACAGAGCGTATCCCCTGCCTTTGATAGGCGCGATGGAAATAACCTGATATGGGACGGGACTGTATATCACAGCTTCACCAAAGGAGAGCCGGCGCTTGTGCTTTCGCCAGAAACAAATCCGGAACCACCACGCGGTATGGATCCGGGGCCATGGCGCAGTCTAATTGTTTCTGCAATTATTCTGGTATCGGGCATTTTGTTTGTGTTCTGGAGAAGGATGAGTTCTTCAGGGAGTGGCATCAGTGGAGCTTATGGCAAAGGGACAGATATATCCACAGCAGATGGTGGTGTCCGAACAGATGATACCGAAGCTAATGCAGTACAGGTAGAGAACTTGACCGGCATACAGACTGATGCAGCCGGGCTCAATAATATCCAGCCTGCTATCCAGGCGAATTATACAGAGGCTGATACTGCCCAAAGTGCCGGTAACGAGAGCACAGAAGCCGGGATGCCGCAGCTTCCCGATATGCCGGATGAGTTTTTAGGGGATGAAGAGATGATAGAGCAGTACCTTATAAAATGCGGCGGGCAGGCTTACCAATCCGATATTGTAAAGGACAGCGGGCTCTCGAAATCCAAGATAAGTATCGTGCTTGCGAAGATGAAAGATGATGGCAAGATACTCAAGATAAGGAAGGGCAAAGAGAACATCATACGGCTGGCAGTTAAAAAGTAAACGTATAAATCCTCTCGCCCCAACACTGTATCGATGGACGAAATTACGCGCTCTGTGAACATATTATACGAGAGATATCCCTATCCTTACCTGCCGATACGCACAGAACGCGACCTTGCAAGAAAACTCCACGCCAACATCATGTCAAAGATCCTTGCCACGGCAGGGCTTGAGCCTGTATCGCTCCTTGGAAAAGAGGTTCTCGATGCAGGCTGCGGCACGGGGGAGAAATCAGCCTACTTCTCATATCACGGCGCACATGTTACGGCCATTGATCTCTGCAAAGCCTCGCTTCAGAGAGCAAAAGAGCTTGCCGGAAAATTCAACCTGCAGGTAGAGTTCCACCATTGCGACATTGCAGAATTCCAGGCTGAGAAAAGGTTTGATCATGTGTTCTGCCTCGGGGCGCTTCACCATACTGAAAAACCTTACAAGAATTTCCTGGCTGTTGCAGACCTGTGCAAACCCGGGGGGACTGTGACCGTCGGGCTTTATAATAGCTACGGGCGGCTCCTGCACAGGGCGACAAGGATGTGGATAGGACTTCGCGCAGGCAAAGATATCGAGGCGAGGATGTCGTATGTCGAGAGGGCGATATACGGGCGAAAACCGAGAAGTACACATGAAGCGGCTTATGTCGCGGACAAATATGTCAATCCCTACGAGAGCTACCATACGGTGGGCGAGGTGCTGGGGTGGTTTGAGAAGAATGATATCTCATTTATAGGTGCGCATCCGCGTGTTGAGAAGGGGGGACTTGCGGCAATTTTCACTCAGATGAAATGGATGATCAGAGGAAGCGGGTTTTTTGTCATGTCGGGAAGAAAATCTTAGAAACGACTTGAAGAATAGAACACGGATGACACGGATCGGACGGATTTACACGGATAATTCTAATCCGTGTGCATCCGTGTCATCCGTGCAATAATGCAAAATACTATAATTCCCCATATTTGAATAAAAAAGCTAAAGAGGGCTATACCAGTCCGTATTATGGTTTCTTCGGCGGCGTCCGCCTGCCCTTCTTTCCTATGTCGTGGTAGAACTCGTAGGTGTATGTCTTGCCCTCTGCTCTCTCCTCTTTTCTCTCTTCTGCCCTCTCCTCTGTCTTTTTTTCACCCTTTTCCGCCATTTAATATTCCCCCGTTGAATTCTCTATCTTTTTAAACAGCATTCGCACATTCTCCCCTCTCAGGGCTTCTCATTCCCAGGAGACCTCTTCACTGTGTCTCCTGTGCTCTTCAAGCGATTCATGACCGTGCTTTCGCTTGGTGGTCTCACCGCCCCTGCGCCCAGCCTCTTCCACGGTCATTTTGCCTTTTTCTTCTCTTCTCTCTGCCATTTCACATCACTCCCGCTTTTGGGTCTATTATTTTACAGGCTCAGCTAATCTAAAGCTGCTCCACGTATCTGTACAGTTATGTTACCCCATGGGAGTACTCTATGATTCATGATATAAGAATATTTTGGTGAATCTGAGATAATCCACCAATTCAACATATAGAAAAACGGAACCGCAGATAAACGCGGATGAACGCAGATAACTGCAATTCGGGTCTATTTGCTGCTAATGGTAATCGTGTCTAATTCCTGAAATCAGGGAATAATTTTAATCAATATTAAAATCGTTATCGATAGCCTGTTAACATAAGACTTAATACAGATTAACGTTTCCGACATGTTTTTAGAAGTAAGATAAATTTATATATACCCAATATATACTAAATATATATTGGAGATGAACCTTGCAGGATATCCATAGGCTCCCCATCCACTTCAAGAAACACACTGCTCTCCGGCTTTTACAAAGATTTGAATTAAGTCTGGATGAAGTAAAGCATTGCATCAAGACTGCAAAAATCATAAAGCCAGTCGAAAAAGATGGGAACATAGGAATTATGCAAAGTAATCTCGGAGACTCAAAAATAAAATTCGTATTCACGATAAGAGAAAAAGCGTTATGGATAATAACAAGTGGAGGAATGCAAATGAGTAAATGCCCTATATGCGGTACGCCAATGCATAAGGAACAGAGAGAGATTCAGAAAGGTATCTACGCTCAGGTCGAAGTATGCCCCAAATGTGAAGACGAGTGGATTGATGAGAAAGAATATGAAGCTTTATATCAAATGTTCACTCGAAAAGCATTTAAAATAGGCGGAAGCCTTGCAATCAGGATACCTAAAGAACTCGCAAACGTCATAGGCTTAAAAGAAGGCAGTGATGTTAAGTTAGCTGTCAAGGATAAAAAATTAGTGATAGAGCCAGCATCATAATTTTTCCTTCTTCCGGAAAGATGGCTGTTGCGGTCAGTACCATGACAGAAAAGAGATAAAAAACCAGGTAAAACAATGTTATGAATATATGTCCTGCTCATGCGGATTACCTTCAAGGGAAGAATGCCAGGAATTGTTTTATACAAGCCAGCTTGAGTATTGAAGCACTAAAGTTTTATATGTTATATAGCGTAATTATATTGTGAATTAAATGGCGGAAGCAGAGCTTATTAGAAAAATGGCAGATGATGTTGCGTCTCTAAAGGAGCAGATGAACCGCATAGAGATCGCTATAAATGAAATTGATCAGGACATTCATAGAGAAGTAAATCCACAATATCTTAAAAAATTGGAAAAAATCCGTAAACAGAAGGGTGTTAGATTTAATAGCATAGAAGAATTTGAAGCAGAGTTCTCTGGTTAATGGCAGAGAAAAAGAAATCAATGTTTTCGATAAGTTCAGAAGTGATAGAAAAAGCTAAAAAGTCTCAGAAGAGCTTAGGATTTGCATATATCCAATGCATGTCATCATTAAGCCTTATGATTTGATGAGTATGGGATTCCATCTCACCATCACTATCCCTTCCCCGTACTTCGGGCATTTCTCTTCCTCATTACTGATCACTCTGTCAACGGCGGTGTAAAATTCCCCGAAGCCTGCGCCAGTGCCTGTACCCGGATTACTGAAACAGTTTCGTATCGTAATCATCTTCGAGCATATTCTTGGCTACGAGGTAAATCAGGTTCTCTTCCCATTTCCTTTTCCCAAACATAGCATTAACAGCCATGAGAAACTCATTTTTTGATATAATCTTCCTCTCCATCAGGATGCCAAATAATATTACGCTAAAGCTTATCTTTTCATTATTCTTGTGCTTTTTTACAAATTTTATATCATCCGATATCAAGATATCTGCCTTATTATTCTTCAATAACTCCAGTGCTTCTTTTGCAGCTTCACCCAGCTCATCATCGCCCAACGCTATCTCTTGCAGTTCCTCTGCTATTTTTTCTCCAATAATTATCCTAAAATGGTTTTGACAGACACCAAATAAGCCACTTAATACCAGAGAGATAACAGCGCCTGTATCGGCTACAACAGTTCGACGCATAGAACTCTTTTAATCCGTAAACTTCTTTGCTTTGAGGAAATCCTTTCTGGTTTTCTCTATTATGAAATCTATATCTTCAGCACTTTTTCCAAAGAGTTCCTTCAGTTCTTTTTTAGTCAGGTTGCCCTTCATGTATTCAAGCACTATCTGGGACTTTAAGTCTTCTACCAGATGTTTTACCTCCTGCGCTATCCTTGTTCTCAACCACTCGGAGGATGAAACATGAAGCACTTTTGCCACTAATTCGACTTCTCTTTTAAGCTTTGGCTCAACTCTCAAAGCAATGATTTCTTCTTTCATATTATGTATAACATTTGTTATACAGCTATATAATATATGTTCCTGGATTCACTATTTATGCCTTTGCTGTGGGATGTACCTTTAGTTCCTGACAATCGCTATCTCTTCCCCGCACCTCGGGCACTTCCCGTCCTTAATATTATACTCACTTATAGCAAACCCCGTGCGATCGATCAGCAGCTCATTGCACTTCGGGCAGTACGTGTTCTCATACCTGTGCCCCGGCACGTTCCCCAGGTAAACGAACCTCATCCCTTCCTTTTTCGCGATATCGTGCGCCATCTCAAGCGTCTCCACAGGCGTCGGATAAACGTCGGTCATCTGGTACATGGGGTGAAAGCGCGTGAAATGCATCGGGGTATCGACCCCGACATTATCGTGCACCCATTTCACCAGTTGTGTTATCTCCTCTTTCGAATCGTTCCTGCCCGGTATTATGAGCGTTATGGTCTCGACATGCATGCCAAGCTCCTTTGCCAGCTTCGTAGAGGCGAGCACGGGAGCAAGTTTTGCACTGCATACCTCTCTGTAGAAACTATCTGAGAACGATTTGATATCCACCCGGTAGGCGTCAAGGTAGGGCGCGATGCGGCGCAGAGCTTCGGGCGTGATATAGCCGTTGGTCACGTAGACCGTCTTCAGCCCCGCTTTTTTCGCAAGTACCGCGTTGTCGTACGTGTACTCATGCCATATGGCAGGCTCGTTGTAAGTCCACGAGATCGACCTGCAACCGGCCGCGAGCGCGCGGCGCACAGCCTCCTGCGGCGTTATCTCCATCGTGTACGCCTGCTCAAGCCTTACCTGCGAGATGTTCCAGTTCTGGCAGTGCTCGCACCTGAAGTTGCATCCGATGCTTCCCAGGGAATAGGAGAGCGTGTCAGGCAGGAAATGGTAGAGCGGCTTTTTCTCGATGGGATCAACGGCTTCGCTCGATACGATATTATAAATCATCGAATAAATTTTTCCATCGATGTTCTTCCTTGTTCCGCAGAAACCAATATTACCTTCACTTCTCACGCACCTGTGCTCGCAGATATTGCATCTTGCCCTGTTTTCCGGCAGTTGATCGAAAAGAACCCCTTCTTTAATCATTAACCGACACCCCGGTTAACGTGGTGTGCACCTTCGGTAGCACTTAATTTATGACCGGCGCCTCGGTTAATGTGGCGTGCATTTTCGGTAGCACTACGCATACATCTCCGGTCTGCTCTCTATCTGCTTCGCCCGCTTCTTTCGCAGCTCGTTCTTTATCTGCTCGTAATACACCATGACATCCGAAGTGACCGAAGGACCCGTATCATTTATAGCCGCCAGGAAATGCTTCTGCCCGACGCTCGTTGCGTTAATATCCTCGCGCATGGCAAACCGCCCCGCTTTCTTGCATACTGCGGCTATGTCCGCGCCCGTAAAATCATCCGTGAGACTGACAAGCTCATCCAGGTTCACATCCCCGGCGAGCGACATTCGTCTCGTGTGCACCCTGAATACCTCAAGCCTTGTCTTCGCATCGGGCACGGGCACAAGTATCATCTCATCGAACCTGCCAGGGCGAAGAAGCGCGGGGTCGATGATGTCAGGTCTGTTGGTGGCTCCGATAACAACAACGCCGCGTAGTTCTTCCAGACCGTCAAGCTCCGAGAGAAGCTCATTTACTATCCGCTCGGTCACATGCGGCTCGCCGATTGCAGCCCCTCTGACAGGAGCAAGCGCATCGAGCTCGTCCAGGAATATTATCGCAGGTGCGACCTGGCGCGCCTTCTTGAAGATCTCGGCTATATGCTTCTCGGATTCGCCGTACCATTTCGAGAGTATATCGCTGCCTTTGATGATTATGAAATTGGCTTCGCTCTCGTTCGCGATGGCTTTTGCAAGGAGCGTCTTCCCTGTACCGGGAGGTCCGTATAAAAGTACGCCTTTCGGAGCCTCGACCCCGATCCTGCGGAAAGATTCCCCGTAGCGGAGCGGCCATTCCACAGCTTCGGCAAGCAGGGATTTCACGGTCTCAAGCCCTCCCACGTCTTCCCATGTTACGTTCGGTACCTCGAACAATATCTCCCGCATTGCAGACGGCTGGATCTCCTTCATCACGCTCTCGAAATCCGAGCGCGTCACGATGAGTTTATCAAGCGTCTCTTTCGGTATCTCTTTCTGCTCAAGATTGATCTCAGGAAGGATCCGGCGCAGGGAGTTCATCGCAGCCTCACGGCACATTGCGGCTATATCCGCGCCCACGAACCCGTACGTGCGGTCAGCCAGGTCGTCAAGGTTCACGTCCTCAGCCAGAGGCATCCCCCGGGTATGGATCTGGAATATCTCCCTTCTCCCTTCCCGGTCGGGCACGCGCAGTTCTATCTCGCGGTCAAACCTGCCAGGGCGGCGAAGCGCCATGTCCAGAGCCTCCGGGCGGTTCGTGGCGCCAATCACTATCACGTTCTTCCTCGTCTTTAATCCGTCCATGAGGGACAGCAGCTGTGCGACCACGCGCCGCTCCACCTCACCCGTGACCTCAGCCCGCTTCGGGGCTATGCTGTCTATCTCATCGACGAATATGATCGCAGGAGTATTTTTCTCAGCCTCCTCGAAAGCCTCGCGCAGCTTGTGCTCGCTCTCCCCATAGTATTTTGACATTATCTCAGGCCCGTTGATGGTAATGAAATACGCATCGCTCTCGTTCGCCACAGCCTTTGCAAGCATGGTCTTCCCGGTGCCTGGAGGACCGTGGAGCAGCACTCCTCTTGGCGCGTCGATGCCGAGGCGGTTGAAAAGCTCAGGGTGTTTCAGGGGCAGTTCAATTATCTCCCTTATTTTTATGATCGCGGGCTTTATCCCCCCCAGGTCCTCGTACATGACTTCAGGGATCTCCCGCTCCATCTCTGCAGCCTCGGGTAAAAGTTCCATTTCTGTCATATCGGTTATCTTGACTATACCCTGGGGGGCAGTCGAAACGACCTGGAGCTTTATCTCGCCAAGACCGAAGGAGGGGAACATTCCCTCGAATATGTGCTCAACCATCACGTCGCGACCGAACGATTCCCTGGGTCTGCGCACGCTTGTGGTCGAGATTATATCGCCTTTTGAGACCGTCCTGTTATAAAAAATAGCCCGCAGGCTCTCGCTTGGTGCATAGATGTGGATGTTCTGTATCACAGGAGCCAGGGTGACCTTTTTTGCCTCTTTCCATTCTGCTTTACTGATCTCGACATATTCTCCAATGCTTGTTTTTGCGTTCGTGCGTATCAGCCCGTCCATTCTTACGACATCGAGCCCCTCGTCCTGGGGATATGACCTTCCCACGACTGCTGAAGTGATGCGTTCACCTTTCAATTCAACTACATCAAAAATATTTACGCCGATGGCATTGCGGTACTTCTCATCTACCCGTACAATCCCTTTGCCAACATCTCTCTGGTCTGCCTCAATCACTTTTAACCGCACTGATTTTTCCATGATGCCCCTTTTTAAATTTGGTTTTCATTCCATAAATGTTTTGCTTTCTGATTTCGTGAAGGTCTGCTTCCTGCCCGGTCCTACCGAGATATACTCGATCTTAACTCCCATCAACTGCTCAAGCTGCTCAATATACTCTCTGGCATTCTCAGGAAGCTCGTGCAGGTTCTCCATGCCCGATATATCCTCATCCCAGCCTGCAAGCCCGGTATATATGGGTTTACACCTGGCTAATTCATCAGAGAGCTCAGGAGGATAATCTATTGTCTTTCCGTCCAGTTCATATCCTGTGCATACTTTAACAGTGTCAAGCCCTGTAAGGACATCAAGCTTGGTCAGAGCCATGTCCGTATATCCGTTAAGGTCGATGGATTTCCTTGCAAGCGGAAGGTCGAACCATCCACACCTCCTGGGGCGTCCCGTGGTCGTCCCGAACTCCCCTCCTTTCTCTCGCAGGTGTTCGCCCACTGCGTTCTTCTGCTCCGTGGGAAGCGGCCCTTCCCCGACGCGCGTGATATATGCTTTGACGACCCCGATCACCTTATCCACCTTTGTCGGACCGACCCCGAGCGCGGCGCAGGCAGAGCCAGCCACCGTGCTGGAAGACGTGACGAACTTCTGGGTGCCGTGGATGATATCAAGATGCGACCCCTGTGCCCCTTCTGCGAGCACTTTTTTCCCTTCCTTCAGCGCCAGGTTCATTTCCCGTGATACATCGGTGATGTAGGGCTTCAGTTTCTTCCCGATCCCTATGTACTCTTCAATTTCCGACCTCGCGATCCTCGGGTCTCCTCCTAAATCCCTTATTGCAGTCTCTTTTTGTGGTGCTATCTCCTCAAGCCGCTTCAGGAAGCGGTTCCTGTCAGCTATATCAGCCATCTGTATCTCGTCGCGCCCCACTTTATCAATATAGGCAAAGCCTATTCCCCTGTTCGTAGTGCCTATTTTCACGGCGCGCTTCGATTCCCGCAGGCTGTCGAGCGCTATGTGGTAGGGCATTATGATACTGGTCTTGGCATCGATTCCCAGCTTGCCTGGCTTTACGGTAGTGCCGTTCTCAGCCAGCATGGCAATCTCTTCCATCAATATCTTCGGGTTCATGACAGTGCCGGGACCGATGAGCAGGCGGGCGTCGAAGAGAACGCCTGATGGGATGAGGTGCAGCTTGTAGGTCTTCCCCTCTGCAACAACGGTATGTCCCGCGTTGTCCCCGCCCTGGAAGCGCGCGACGACGTCGTACTGCGATGCCATCATGTCAACGATCTTGCCTTTGCCCTCGTCTCCGAACTGGGCGCCTGTGATTATTGTGAACATATTTTTCACCTGTTTTTTGGGCGGGGGAGATTATAAGTCTACCTAATGGTCACTGAACATTTGGAGTATAATCAATTACTTTTAACTTCAATCACCGCAAAGGACGCCAAGAGCGCAAAGCATGGAAACAATAATCTTTGCGGTAAGGCTTAGAACTTTTTAGGAGGTAATAAGTTGGAGAATCGTATTAACGGAATATTAGTAGGATGCGACGACGAAGATGTGGGGAGATATGAATGGGTGGTCAATCATAACGATTTTGATAATAGCAACCCTGAAATTATAAATAACTTAGATAAATATAAAAATATAAAAGGTTTTAAAATCTATTTTTATTTCTTCATATACTCCCTCAAAACAGTGGTCGCGTAGCTGCCTTTCTGCAAAGAGAACTCAAGTACGACCTTTGTCTTCCCAGCATTAACGTCGTCCTCCATAACGCCAAATTCAAGCTTGAATGGCAGCACTATCTCCTTCCGTAACCCCTTCGAAGCCAGCTCCGGCATTGCAGGTACTCTAAAACCCTCCAGATCAATGTTAAGCTCTTTTACTACCTCTTTTTCAATCTCACCCGGCTTTTCCTCAGCAAAAGCAGTATCATACCCCACGAGAGGAGCAGTAACGAACGCCCGCCCCCTTTTTATAAGGTTATTTATCCCGTCCAGGTTATCCGCCGTTACCTTCTGCAGGCGGGAGGTATCAGGCAAACCCATCTCGTTCTTAAAGCATACGATGTCCCCCGAATAAGCCTCATGTATCGAAAGCCCGGTCAGGATGCGCCGGCTCAGTATCCTGTTGAAGATGTATGACTGGTATGCATGAAGGAACATCTTCTGTAAATTCGGCGACAACACCCTGAAGGCTCCCGTATAATCGTCGGGGTGGGCGATAAGGTAGTTCATCATAGCCCTCTCGAACTGGAGGCGGACAGGATACCTCTTCAGCCCCTCCCTGAGATCGCCAGTATCCAGCACGTACTGCCGTGCTTTTTGTATCTCCTCAGGCTCGCCGGGGAAAGGTCTTGCTATATATGTAAACGCAGCCTCCCTGAAATTCCCGCGCGCGATAGCCTCACCCACGACATGTGTCACAGGTCGGCTCTCCCCGAATCTCTGGACGCCGAAAAAATTGGGTGCGCCCGGCTCAAGCTCCAGGCTTATGTCCTTCACCCGCGAAAGCGCCTCCTCCTGGGATAGCCCGATATCCCTGATCGTTATCTTGAACCGGTTTCCCCACAGGTCGCCAAGGCTTATTTTCTTGTTCGAGCGTCCGACCGGTTTTAGCTCCACGTCCTTTAACCTCACCCTTGCAAGCTCCTCCTCGCTCATATCCCAGATGCTTATCCTCTGCCTTGTAAGCGCGCGCTTATCCTTTGTACCGGCCCAGCCGAACCTGTCCTGGCTCACCCTGAGTATGCGTGAAAGCTCACGGATGAGGCGGTGCGTATCCCAGTTCCTCTTTGTTAGCTCTACTATCAGGTAACTGCCTTTTTCAGTCTCGACCCTGTTCGTCAGCTCCTCAACGCAGAAATCATCGATCTCCTGGCGTATGCGCCCCCCGGTTCCAGGGATTTTCGTGTAATACAAACCTATGCCTGTAGCATCATCAGCATTAATGGTAGTTGCCTCCGGGAACATAATGGTGATATTATGGTTTAAAATACGCTGTTATATGTCGGTCCCTGAAATCACCCGGTGCGTAGCGGACGTTTCTGGCCACGGGAAGATATCGTACTTATAAAAATTACTGATACAGCAGCAAGTATAATAACGTTCTACGTATTGCTTACCGAGTTATACAGGGTACACAGTTCAAATTAAAGGGGAAATTGAGTTTTTCCCCTTATGTGCCTCGCTTCTTAATCACAAGGAAGTACACAACTGCAATGATCACGATTGCAATTATCGCGTACATCCACACTGATATTATGGAGCGCTCTTCAGTTGTTGCCGTTACATCGGGGGTCTCTGCAGGAGTTATTCCAGGCATTTTTGTAACTTCTGGCGTTGCTGTCGTGACTGCTGTACCTTTCAGTGCGATTATTGCGAAATATGAGAACGCATATGTTTTTGCCTCGTAGTACGTACTGGTCGCATCTTTTGACATAAGAGCGGTTTCCAGTTGTTCCCATTTGCTGCCGTCCCATCTCACAAGCCGCACATCGCTGCCTGCAAGATCGTTGCTGTTAAGCCACGAGTTCTCAACCTTGAATTTGATGATCGCTTCTTTTATCTTCTTTGTTCCGACTATGATGTTCAGGTTCTTGTATACAGTCCCTGGCGCCGGGGTTCCTACGTTTTTCGAGGAGCCTTTGAGAGCTTCGATCCTGACTGCGATCCAGTTCTCGTTCTCTTTGCCAGTAATAATTACCTCGGATAACCCATGCTCGGCCGCGCTGAACGAATATGTGACCGGAGTGTTGGCGATAAGACTCTTATCGTATCTTTCAGCCTTCTCTATATTTTCAAAAGGTTCGGATGTTGTTACACCGGGGCCGCCTTCACCGCCGCCACCGCTGCTGGTGCCTGATGATGCAGCCGATATTGTGAACGATACAGAGGGAGAGGCGAAATAGGGCTTTGTAGAGCTTTCCGTGTTAAGGTAAGCAATTGCCGTATAATCACCTAAATCCAGACTGGCTGTTGAAAGAGTGACCTCATAAATGAATGATACGTTCCCGCCGCCCTGTCCATAATTATAGCCATAGCCGGACACATAGCCGAAATCATAGCCGGTTCCATTATCCACGCCGTAACCGCTACCGTATCCAAAGTTGCTTGAGTTGGGTGAAGATATCACATTAATAGATATGTTCGTATCACCCGAGATTATCGCACCGCTGACCGGATCGAATGTCCATTGTTTTGTAGTGGGCCCGCTGATGTTTAAAGTTACATTGGAAACAGGAACAAATTTATCCAGATTTTCCAATGTCGCTGTTACTGTAAACGTCTGCGACGTGCCCTGTGTGATCGACCCCGAAAGCCCGCTTATCGAGACAGTAACCGCACTGCCAGATAAGATCGACATCATAATAATAAAAATTGCTATAAACACGCTTACAACTAACGATTTTTTCCGATCTTTTTTATCTAATAACAATATTCCACCTCAGTCGTGTAGATTATAATGATTATGCTCATAGTATATTAATTTTGTCTTTTTTCATAAAAAAGACAATCCAATGGTATTAAATACTAATATATCTACATAAGTATCATAATTATAATAAGGTAGATGCATGAAGGCGGTATTAAAAGATGGTTCAGTTAAGGGGATATGGCACATGAAAAATCCAGGGTATCTGTTTGAGGACAATGTAAAGAACCCATACCTCTCGATAGTCATCCCTGCTTACAACGAAGAAAAAAGGATCGCGAATACAATAATTGAAACCTGTGCCACGATGGATTCTTTTTCAATACCTCATGAAGTAATAGTCGTAAACGACGGAAGCAGCGACGAAACATTCGAAGAAGCTTCAAAAATTGCAAAAAAGTTCGACAATGTGAAGGTGGTGCATTACACCCAGAACGGAGGCAAGGGAAACGCCATAAAATATGGGTGCAAGTTCATAACAGGCGATTTTGTGACGTTCCTCGATGCTGATCTTGAGCTTCATCCCAGGCAGTTGAAAAGGTTCTTTTATCACATGGAAAAACACGATGCCGATATAGTGATAGGTTCGAAGCGGCATCCTCTTTCAAAGATCGATTATCCCGCCAATCGAAAGGTATTAAGCTGGTTCTATCATCTTTTTGTAAAGGTGATGTTCAATTTACCTGTTAATGATACACAGCTCGGGCTGAAGCTATTCAAGCGCGAGGTTATCGATTCAGTAATTCCAAAGATGCTTGTAAAGAGATATGCATATGATGTCGAGATCCTTGTAAATGCAAACCGTATGGGTTTTAAAATGGTCGAAGCTCCGATCGAACTCAACTTCAAGCGCAAGATCGGTAGAGTAAAGTTCAAAGATATCACCAGGATAGCATGCGACACAGCCGCTATCTTTTACAGACTGCATATCTTAAAACATTATGGCAATAAAAGCGGTCATGAGACGGTACGAACGCATGCTGTGCCGGGGAAAGCGTTGTTCAAATTCGATAAGAAAGGAGGATCGAATGAGGCCTAAGATCTCTATAATCATCCCATGCAAAGATATTGACAGGTTCACTTTAGAATGCATCGCCGGGTGCAGGGAACTTGAATATGAGGACTTTGAGATAATAGTGCTTCCGGATCATAGTTCAAATTTGATCAGGGATATAAAAATAATTCCAACCGGTGAGGTTTCTCCTGGCAGAAAACGAAATATCGGATTCCAAAATTCAACCGGGGACCTCCTGGCTTTTATCGATTCTGATGCATATCCCAGAAAGGACTGGCTTAATAACGCAGTAAAATATTTCACGGACATGGAGATAGCTGCGGTCGGAGGACCAGGCGTGATGCATGAGAAAGACACGGTACTGCAAAAAGCAGGAGGATACATCCTTTCTTCATTCATGGCCGGCGGCCTGGCGAACAGGTATAATGTCGGTAGACCCCTTGTATCATATGATATCCATTCATGCAATTTTATCACCCGCCGATCAGTTCTTGAAGAACTTGGCGGCTGGAATGAGAAATATTGGCCGGGAGAGGATACGCTGATATGTCTTGGGATAAAGAGACTCGGGAAAAAGATGATAGAATCGCCGGATGTTGTTGTTTACCATCACCGCAGATCCCTGTTTGCACAGCATCTGAAGCAAGTCTCAAGATTCGGCCAGCACCGCGGCTTCTTTGCAAAAAGATATCCTGAAACATCCCTCCGTCCGAATTATTTCGTTCCCTCGATGTTTGTACTTTTTATAATATCAGGCATCCTTTTTGCACCTGTGGATAGCTCTATTCTGATTCTCTATATTTCTATACTGTCTATCTATTCCCTTGCAGCTCTTGCAGTTTCTTTAAAGGCGACTATCGCAGGGAAAGATCTGCGTTTTCTCCCCCTGGTATTCATGGGGACGGTCGCGACACATGTCGTATACGGCATGAGCTTCCTCCATGGACTGGGGGTCAGGGAACTGGAAAGATAAAAATGAAGATATCAATATCCTATCCGCCGCTTGAGAGCACAAAAGGAACACCGCTGCTGGCTCAAAACCGGCAGTTCCAGTGGTTCAATAATCCAGCCTATATTTACCCGATGGTCCCGGCTTATGCAGCCACATTACTGAAAGAAAGCGACTATCAAGTTATATGGGATGACGGTATCGCAGAGAACAAGACCTATGAACAGTGGCGCAGGGATATCCTGAATCAAGCACCTGACTTAATCGCCATAGAGACAAAAACTCCGGTGATAAAAATACACTGGAATATTATCAATGACATAAAGAGCATAAGCCCGGATACAAAGATAGCCCTGACAGGGGATCATGCGACCGCCCTTCCGCTTGAGTCGATGGAGAACTGCAAAACCGATTATGTACTCACCGGGGGAGATCACGATTTTCTACTTCTGAACCTTGCTGACCACCTGACCGGGGGAAAGGAATTAGAGCCAGGGATATGGTACAGGAAAAACGGGGCTATAAAGAATACAGGGATATTCAAGCTTAACCACGACCTGAATGAGCTTCCTTTCATAGACCGGGATTTAACGAAATGGATGCTCTACAGCGAAAAAAACGGGAACTATAAGAAGCTGCCCGGAACTTATACTATGGTGGGGAGAGACTGCTGGTATGCAAAATGCACTTTCTGTTCCTGGACCACTACATACCCGTCCTTCAGGGTAAGAGCACCTGAAAAACTGCTTGATGAGATCGGTATTCTCATAGAGAAATATAAAGTAAAGGAGATAATGGACGATACCGGCACCTTCCCGGCAGGAAAGTGGCTGCATGACTTCTGCACAGGCATGATAGAGAGAGGATACAATAAAAAAATCAATATGCATTGCAACATGCGGGTGAACGCCCTTGACCAGGAGGAGTACAACCTTATGGCAAAGGCAGGATTCAGGTTTATACTCTATGGCGTGGAATCGGCAAACCAGGGCACGCTGGATAGAGTTAAAAAAGGTACAAGAGCTGAGGATATATCCAATGCCTGCAGAATGGCTAAAACGGCAGGACTTGACCCGCATCTTACGGTAATGATGGGTTATCCGTGGGAGACGAGAATCGATGCCATGAGGACTGTAAAACTTGCCCAGGATATTTTCAGAAAAGGCTGGGCTGATACGCTGCAGGCGACCATTGTCATCCCCTATCCCGGAACCCCTCTTCACAGGGAATGCAAGGAAAAGGGCTGGCTTGTGACTGAGGACTGGGACAGATACGATATGCGTGAACTGATCATGAAATGTCCCATGACCGTACAGGAGATCAAAGAGCTGACCCAGGAACTATACAGGGTATTCCTTACGCCAGGCTATATAATGAGAAGATTGCTATCCATCAGGGGAGTGGATGACCTGAGGTTCATCAAAAGAGGCGTCGGCGCGGTAACCGGGCACCTGATGGACTTCTCGGATAAAAAAAAATGCGATGCTTAGTGAAGTTATCAATGAATTTGTGTATAGTCTGAATGTTTTTGGCCTACCGAACCCATCCAATAATTAGACGGGATAACAGGATTGACAGGATGAAATGCAAAAATCTATCCTGTCAATCCTGTTAATCCTGTTAATCCTGTTAATCCTGTCCATGGCTGAATTTTAACCTATTATGACAATATGTAACCAATATTCTGCAGATGTATTGATAAATTTGATACTTATAAAAAAAGCTTGCTGTGGGCAATTAATGTAGTTTACAATCTAATAATATAAACAACGAACTCGTACGAACTCAATACGAACTCACTGTTAAATTTTGTAACAGATTTAAACAAACTTAAGCCAGCTTACCATAAAGTTCGTACC
>Ga0074199_1000627_pt1 | contig 48960 bp, 39 predicted proteins | sample EPASupsiteSAE347_FD_64528 | JGI IMG/M metagenome (GOLD analysis project Ga0074199, IMG submission 64528) | Bioremediated contaminated groundwater from EPA Superfund site, New Mexico - Sample SAE3-47 | ecosystem: Environmental > Aquatic > Deep subsurface > Groundwater > Contaminated ... | reverse complement strand
GGAAGCCAACGTTACACTTACAGGATCAATAAGCCGATTAAGAATGTTTTTCGCTGTGGAGGTCAATATCCCTTCCGCTCTCTGTGCTTCAGGGACATCAACCTCCACTGAAGCAATAATGCCGATTCGCCGTCATTCAATAGCTTAAAGCGGGAGTGCCTTCCCTGAGCGTGACTCACGGAACGACCGTATAACCATTGTGCGGCGAAGCAGAGCGTCCCCGAAAGGGGTGATGTGCAGGCATGAACATCCTCGGACAGCCTCCGCCCTTGCACATCAAGCGATGCAAACCCTGCAACGACCGGGAGTGTAGTGCGGAAGTGCGAAGGGATGCGTGCTCCCGCTATCCGGCAATTCGGTCGGCGATTGACGGCAAATTGGTATAAGCGTAATATTACCGGGTAAACCAAGGAACATGGAAGAACATGAAGTGCAACTTGAATAAGGAAGAACCGAAATTAACTACCCCGCGGCAAGCCGCGGGGTATCAAAAACAAAACAAGAAGCATGGATCAATTTCGAAGCAAGCTTCAAGGCATTGACCCGCGGGGCAACAATGCTATCATGTTTCCCTCTATAGCCATACCTCTCCAGCCTTCTCCCTCACAACAGTACTTCGCCGGGAACATTACCAGGACAACCGAGCAGGAAAGATACGGGAAAGGGTAACCATGACAGTAGCCGATTCCTGGTCCACCGCAGCGGGCTTGACTGCTGCCCGGATATAGTGCGGACCATCCTTTTCGGGGATCACGGAAAAGTACTTCCCATTACCATTGCCGTAATGCGTGGGAACCGTAAAGCCGTTAACATCCCCACATGACAGCAACGGTGTCCCACTGTTTTTCAAGACCCTCCCTCTCACAATATATTCTGTCCCCTTTTTCAAAAACACTTCGATTGTCCCCGCTTTTCCGTCAGTCACCTCTTTCTTGAACCTCTGGAGAAGTTGTTCCCGCGACATTAGACTCATTATTACCTTAAATACTCCGCTCATAGCAATTCCTCCTTTCCTGTATGTTATTCATCACTTTTCACGCAACTTTTGACACTACTTGCGGCCGGGTTTTCCACTGCAACCATAGATGGGCCGCTTCGTGTTCTATTATCGCAATGTTTTGCTCAAGCTATATATCTCAATATATACCGATGAGCAAAAAAGCATTTCCTTGCCGTCTGCGGTTGTATTGCGATACGCCGGCTTCTTCAATATTCTTCTTTCATAATCAACCATCCTTGCCTCCTGCATCACTCCCTCCGTTTTTCCGGGATGGATTTAAGATGCCTTGCGACAAGACCCGCATCGCAATATCCTGCGTAATAGTCATATGGCTTTTGTGGGCAAGCAAGTTCTTGGTTCGTTCGACGTAAACGATCCCTAAAAACGAAGACCATATGACCTCCGAGAGCGCCCTGTGATCACATTGAATGAAAATCTTTTCCGCTACGGCGTACCCGACTATCTTGTGCTGGAGGGCAATGATTTTTGCGCCCGACTCCTTAATGATGTCGCGCAGTTCTGTGGGGAGATTGCCGATCATCTCGCTCTGATGAAAATACTGCCATGCGGTAAAGACTACGGGGTCTTTTTCGTAGAACCTCCGGAAGCATTCCCATAACTTCTCAAGCAGTTTTTCCTTAATGTTCTCCCGGTTATCGTAGATTTCCTGCAGAACAGACGCAAAATAATCGGCATAAGACACAATGGTGCTTATCAGTATCTCATCTTTGTTCTTAAAATATAGATAGAGTGCGGCCCGGCTCAGCTCGGACCTTTCCGCTATTTTTTCCATGGTAATTGCATGGTAGCCTTCCTCCTCGTATATGCTCATTGCTGCGTCTATGGCCAGTTCCCGTCTTACTTCCCTCTCACGTTTTCTTCGCTCTATAACACCCATTTAGACCTCTACTCCATAATAAATACTTAATGTATATATCTTAGACACTATGTCTTTTTTTGTCAAGAAATTTTTAGGTTCTTTCTTAAACAAGTTGCAGTAATGTTTATAACGTGGCAGAACTACACGACAATATGCAATAATTACAATTACGGAAAAAACCGTCGCATTTCCGGTTCACAAATCACAGCATAAGGAAGCCAACGTTACACTTACAGGATCAATAAGCCGATTAAGAATGTTTTTCGCTGTGGAGGTCAATATCCCTTCCGCTCTCTGTGCTTCAGGGACATCAACCTCCACTGAAGCAATATGCGTAATATTACCGGGTAAACTAAGGAACCTGGAAGAACATGAAATGCAGCTTGAATAAGGAAGAACCAGTTTTGCATGAAGGTGGGAAGGTCGGAGGGTGAGCCAAAAAAGCGCAACTGATTTGATTTTTTTAGGTGACGGCTGGAAGGTATTGATAAACCTTACGTTATAGGTACGCCGCCGATAAATGCATTATTTGAGGTAATGGTTTAAGCTGTTTTCATAACGATGAACCCGGATAAAATGGCAGTGCCGGGTGTGAAAGGATCATTAAAATGGTCATCAGTCATTAACCGCCTACTTCAGCAATTGAACATAAATTACCGATCCTTCCGATAGACAATCCTGTCCTTCAGGTATTGATGCCACTGCCGCGGCCTCGGCTATGGAACTCAAGCGGCTGCGTTTTTTCATCGGATAAAAGACCGGCAATCCGTCACCAAATTCAAGGGTGCCGAAGAAAAAATCAGTCCAGTCGGGGTCGCCCTCTCCGAGTTCAGAAGCAAGTCTGGCGTTAATCCCGGGCAGGCCCGGGTTTGTATGGCCGGAAAGGGCAAGGAGTCCGGGCAAAGCGATCTGCAGGAAACCTATCAAGTTGGAAGGCGGTCCGCCAGGCAGAATGAATACAGGTTTTTTATTCAGCATGCCGAAACCGACTGCCTTGCCGGGCCCCATGCGAATCCGGTGAAACACCTCTTTCCAGCCAAGCTCTTCAAGTACCGGCGCCACCATGTCGCGGTCTCCCGTCCATGCCCCGCCGCTTGTTATCACAGCGTCCGTTTCATCGGAAAATATCTTTAAGGTGTTAACGACGGCATCATAATCATCTTTTACAATTGTCATGCGCGTCTTCATTTTGTATTTATTGCACCATCCTGCCAGGGTTATGATATTGCTTGCATAGAGCTTGCCCTCTGCCAAGGGTTTACCCGGTTCGATGAGTTCATTGCCGGTCCCGATAATCCCTACAATGGGATTCATAAAGACAGGGACCATACTGTGCCCTGCCACGGCAAGGAGACCTGCCATATTGGGAGATATTTTCCGGCCTGACCTGAGAATACATTTCCGGAATGCCGCATCGCTGCCGCGCGGCAGGATATTCTTGGGTTCGGCAAAGCTCTCCGCCAACACATCACAGTCTTCCTTTTTCACAAATTCTTCGGCCACCACGGCATCAGCACCGGTCGGGATACGGGCCCCTGTCAATACCCTCACCGCTGTACCCGGTTTGACCTGAATATCCTTTTCATCCCCTGCGGCCATTGAACCCAAAACCCTCAGCCTGACAGGGTTTTCAGCAGTTGCACCGGCTACCTCGCGGGATAACACAGCATATCCGTCTTTACGGGAGACATCCATGGAAGGGGAATCAACCAAAGCATAAAGATCCGAGGCAGCTACACGGTCGACGCTGTCAACAACGGCAACATTCTCAACGGGGAGATGTTTTATACTTTCCAGGGTCAAACGCAACGCCTCTTTCAGACCGGGAAAAATACCTTTCATGGAACCCCCTTTTAAAAGGTGCATTAATGTTCCGGCAACATCTGGAAATGTGCATATGATGCTTTAGATCGGTTATTATTGATAGGAGAACAGGCAGCAGAAGTCAACATAATTTCATTAATTACCTGTCGTATCTTTAAAATCAGCATATGAAAGCGATCAATATACAAAAAATATACCGGTTATTCTGTGTTCCCTTATCAAATCCAAATATGATATGATTAAATCATTAAGTCAAGCTCCGCAAAATTAATTACTATGAGGCATCTATTATGAGGAATGAAAATTCAGCGGTATCCATTGGGGAGGCGCAAAAAATTATTTTAAATTCCGTCAGTCCTCTGAATTGTGAAAACGTTTCTATCATGAAAGCATTCAATCGTGTATTATACGAGGATATTGTATCGGATATAATGCTGCCTCCTGCGGATGATTCCGCAATGGACGGTTATGCAGTAATCGCCGATAACACGCATGGGGCATCAAAAAATAATCCTGTAAAACTTCAAATTATAGGGGAAATACAGGCAGGCGGCTCCCATATCGGCAAACAAGTCTCAAAAGGAACGGCCATAAGAATAATGACCGGCGCCCTGGTGCCTGAAGGCGCTGATTCGATAGTTAAGATTGAAGATACAGAAGAAAAGGCCGGTTATGTAAAAATATTTCGCGAAGCGGCTAAGCACGAAAATTTCAGATTTGCAGGAGAGAGCATCAAAAGAGGCGGTACTGTGCTGCAAAGAGGAGACAGGCTGAATTCTGCGGATATCGGCATCCTTGCATCGCTGAATTACAATGCGGTAAAGGTATATAAACGGCCGACCGTTTCAATTATTTCTACAGGCGATGAATTGGCCGATATAGGCGAAGAGATTCAATTTGGTCAAATCAGAAACGTCAATGCCTATACTCTGTACTCGGAGGTAAAAAAATGTAATATTCTTCCCGATTACTTAGGCATTGCTAAAGACACATTCGAAGATACGAAGGAAATATTTTTAAAGGCTTTAAAATCCGATGTCGTAATATCCACAGGCGGCGTATCAATGGGAAATTACGATTTTGTTAAAAAAATTTATTCTGATCTGAATATCGAAATACAGTTTGAATGGGTTAAGGTCAAACCCGGCAGACCGTGCACTTTTGGTAAAAAAGATAATAAACTGATTTTCGGCCTGCCCGGCAACCCTGTTTCGAGCCTTACGTCATTCATCCAATTTGTTAGACCTGCATTACTTAGATTGATGGGTGCAAGGAGAATAAAAAAACCTGTCGTTAACGCATTTCTTGAAGAGAATATCAATAAACAACCGGGCAAAGTTCATCTGCTGAGGGGTTATTTCACTATCAAAAATAACGATTTTTACGTCTCCACAACAGGTAATCAAAAATCATCCGTACTTCGTTCAATGAGCGACGCGAACTGCCTGATAATAATTCCTGAAAATACTACCAAGGTAAAGGCAGGAGAAAAAGTTGCGATTCAATTAATTGATCATGATGAGATATAATAAACCCGTGTTATCCTTCCAGTGCACCTGATAATTCTACGATTTTCCGGATAACCGTTTCATCGCATTCCAGCCGTTTGGCGAGAATCGATATCCTTGAAGCCGGAACGGGCTCACCGCGAATGATGTCCGCCTTTTTCACGGCAATTTCAGCCGATGGTTTCGGATTTTCGGCCGGGAGGTAAATCGTACATTCAGGGGTAATATCCTTAAGTATGTGATTACTCTCGATTATCAGAAAACGTTCATTGCTGTGCCCGGCGGCGATAGTTGGAAAGCCGGTTCCGATATGGTAATAATAGCCGTCGCCGCCCGGTTTACGCTCATGATGGCCGATCTTTATCCGTACTGCGCCGGGCAGCAGATCGCGCAACGCACGCGCAAGGTGCGTTTTTCCAACATTGGAATGCGCACCTGAAACAACAATAACTTTCATTTTACTCGAAACAGCCGAGTTGGCATTCGATTAATTTGATGCCGTGCTGATTGCAGGCCTCACCGATCTCTTTTAAAGAAATGTTGTGTTCCTTCGACAATTTGACCGCCTGAGCGCAGGAAAGGACTTTTTTTTCTCCACGCAACACGGCTGCATTTATTATCACTTTCTCGCTTTCACTCATTGCTTATCTCCAGAAGGTTGAATAAAAACAGGCTTAATCGCAGCTAACCACCGGATGTCTGTGGAAAGGCTGCATTTGAATAGTGGTATTCCATCTTTTCCTTATGCTTTAATTCTTCCTGGGCCATTTTCAGAAGAATATTTTTAGCCTCACCCTCGGGATGGATTGCAGCAAGTGATATGTAAAAATCATGTGAATTTTTTTCACGATGCGCTGCCGTAAGGTACACATCCTTTGCTTCCATGCCTGGTTTCAGTGTCGGGGCTTCAAGGTGCTCGGCAATTTTGTAGTCAACAACCGCACTTAACTTAAGACCTTCTTCCCCATAACCGCCCTCACGGTAATTGAGGAGAAATTCCTTATGTTTCTTTTCCTCAGAGGCAATGTATTTTAGCGTATCTTTTACTTCTTTAGCCTCAACCATGTCGATAAGTTCGGTGTAAAAAAAGTAAGCTTCTTCCTCTTTTTTTATCGCCAAATCAATGATTGCCGCAAAATCTCTCTTTTCCATAATATCCTCTCTTTTTTTAGTCTCTTCTATCGATCCCGGTTTTCACCGAAAACGATGACAACAGGCTTGTGTAGAAAACATATTTTTTAGAGATAGGGCCTCCCGCCCTGGCAGGCCAAGCATACATCACCATTGTCTGCGGGAAATGTTTCCCGACACTTGGGGCAAATCGCTATTTTCCCCTTGTGCATCTTTTTTGCAATCTCCGGCTTTACTGTTACAAACTGTAAACTTAAAACAGTATCGCCCGCCGCTTTTATTTCCTGGATTATCTTTTCCATATCCTGCTCATGTTTCTGTTTCAGTTTGAAGTGCCACGTCTTGATTTCCGGCCATGTCTGCATCTTTTGTGCATCCAGAAAGACCCGCACACCTTTGTTGTTCTCCTTTTGATAAAGGGTCAGTGCATAGAGCCCCAAGTTAATGACCTTAAGCCAACCGTTTCCGATAGTGCACGGGGTAAGCAGTTGGATAGCGTCCGGAAGGCAGGTTTTTGTTTCACATATGGCATCATAGAGAACACCATCCGGAAGATTTCTTATCGCCAAATCCACCATAAAGCCCCCGATGAGTACACCGGGGGCTTTTGCGCCGTGGAAATTCTTAACAATCTCTGAGTAATCTTCAAATGTGTATTTACAGACGTTCATTCAACGAGCCTCCACGAATGGTTCCTCAAACGTCTATACCTTTTCCAGTGCAACTGCACACGCCTTGTATTCCGCCGTCATCGTGGCGGGGTCATACACCGCATTGGTCAGCCAATTCGCAGATCCGTCCCTGAAATGGAACGACATCCATACCATGCCTGGAGGCATCTGCTTTGTTACTTTGGCTTTGACTTTCACCTTGCCTCGTCGAGACCGGACATTGATGTATTCACCATGTTTAATCCCCAGCCTTTCAGCGTCTGCATGGGATATATCCGCCGTTTCCTCGGACATGAGAAAATTCATTCCCGAGCGCCCTGTCTGTGTCCGCGTATGGTACTGGTATAACCGACGACCGGTGCTCAGAACAAAAGGATATTCTTTATCGGGTACCTCGGCTGGAGGCGCCCAGTCAACGGGGTTAAAAACGCCCTTCCCGTGGGTAAAGATGCCGTCGCGGTGCAGGAAGGATGTACCCGGATGTTCTAAAGTAGGACATGGCCACTGGAGACCGTCCTTTTCTATACGGCTGTATTTGATGCCGCCAAGCGCCGGGGCCAAAACCGATACTTCATTGTCCCATATCTCCTGGGAACTGTTTGATGTCCATGTGTGCCCCATTCTTTTTGCCAGTTCTTTAAAAATCCACCAGTTGGGCTTAGCTTGTCCCGGTGGAGTCTTGACCTTGCGAACCCTGCTTACCCGCCGTTCGCTGCTGGCAAATGTACCGTCATCCTCGCTCCATGAAGCAGCCGGAAAAACCACATGGGCAAAACGGGTGGTTTCGGTGGGAAAGATATCCTGACAGACAAGGAATTCTGCCGAGGACAGTTCATGCTCGACTTTATGGATATCCGGTTCCGTGTTTGCGAGGTTCTCGCCAAAGACGTAGAAGGCCCGGATCTTTTTGTCGACCAATCCCTCCATCATCTGCGGCATCATGATGCCGTTTTTATCGGGCAAACTTTCTACATTCCAAGCCTTTGCAAACTTTTCCCGCATGGCCGGGTCAATCACTTTCTGATAACCGGGGAAAACATTAGGCAGAGCCCCCATATCACAGGCGCCCTGAACATTGTTCTGGCCCCTCAGGGGGTTTACTCCTGCGGCAGGCATTCCCATGTTCCCCAACAGCAACTGAAGGTTGGCGGTACTCATTACATTGTCTTTCCCTGTCGTGTGCTCCGTGATCCCAAGGGTGTAGCACAGCATGGCAGGTTTCACTGCAGCCAGCAGGTGGGCTACTTCCCGGATCGTCTCGACTTTAACTCCGGAAATTTCAGCCGCCCTCTCTACGGGGTATTCCAATACTTTAGCTTTAAACGACTCAAAATTATCGCATTTATTTTCAACAAACTCCTTATCGTACAGATTTTCAGTGATCAGAACATTCATAAGGCCATTCAGAAAGGCAATATCAGTTCCTACTTTGATCTGACAGTGAATATCGGCAATGTCCGCAAGCGGCTGCTTGCGGGGGTCCACCACTATGAGTTTCGCACCTTTCCTTAATGCATTTTTCAAGAACGTGGCCGCTACAGGGTGCGCCTCGGTCATGTTTGTGCCTATACAGAGGAACATCTTCGCATTTGCGAATTCACCAAAAGAATTTGTCATTGCTCCCGAACCAAAAGATTGCGCCAGACCGGCGACAGTGGGAGCGTGTCAGGTACGGGCGCAGTGATCGATGTTGTTGGTGCCGATCGCTGCGCGAAAGAGCTTCTGCATCTGATATGAATCTTCATTGATACTGCGGGCGCAACTGACGCCTGCAATGGCATCGGGACCGCTTTCCGCGATAATCTGCTTAAACTTGGTTGCCACCAGATCCAATGCTTCATCCCAGCTGGCTTCCCTGAAATTCCCGTTTTCCCTGATCAAAGGCGTTGTCAGGCGATCTCCTGAATAGATAAAGTCATAGCCGAAACGTCCTTTCACACAGAGCCTCCCCTTATTAGGCGAACCGTCTTCCACGGCTGTGACTTTGACGATTTGTTCGCCCTTTACGTGCAGGTCAAGCTGACAGCCGACACCGCAATAGGGGCAGGTGGTACGTACTTTCGTTGTTTCCCATGCCCGTCCCAGTCCCCGGGCCTTCTTTTCCGTTAAGGCCCCTACCGGACATACTTGTACACACTGTCCGCAAAAAACACAATTACTGTCCTGCAGGGAAGTATCGTTAGCAGTGGTTACTTTCGTATCAAATCCGCGTTCAGACATCGTAATTGCACAAATTCCCGAGATTTCATCACAGGCCCGTACACATCGCTGGCACACGATACACTTGTTATAATCCCGGACGATAAACGGGTTCGAATAATCAACCGGATAATGATGCCGCTCACCTTTCATGCTGGATTCCATCACCCCTAAATCATAAGCAAGATTCTGAAGCGCACAACTACCTGCTTGTTCACAGGTCATACAATCAAGCGGGTGATCGGATAAAAGCAAATCCACGACAAAACGACGGGCGTTCAAAATCTGCTCGGTGTTGGTTGAAACCACCATACCTTCTGAGGCCGGTTGTGTACAGGCAGTCACCAGGCTTCTCATGCCTTCAACCTCTACCAGGCAAACACGACAGGAACCCCAAGGGGTCAACTCCGACAGATAACAGAGGGTCGGAATATGAATTCCGTTGGCTCTTGCCACCTGAAGCACCGTTTGGCCTTCTCCGGCTTCGCAAGTTATTCCGTTAATTACAACTTTCATCAACATACCTCCTTTTTCCCGTTAAAGATTTCTAAAACATAACCATGAAAAAAATATCCTGTAATGTCAACAGGTTTTATGATGCCTTAAGTAAAACAATAACCGGCAGCCGGCAGCATACCTTTGCCGTATAACTGCTTGATCGTGCAAACAGCTTTACTGCCGATGTAATTTTATGCGGATTCTTCAGCGGCAATTGCATTATTTGATTCAGAGAAAACTTTTCTATCGGTAAATAATCCATGTTGTCGGTCTGCCTGCAAAAAGAGTAATACCGTTTTAGTAGTACACAATGCTTGCCAAAAATGCAAGATAAATTTTTCCTTTCCGACAATCCGGTATGATACTTCAACAAAGCACGGATGCCCGAGTATATGCCATCCACGTGCCCGAGAAACGTTTGTGACGCACGGCAAATATTCTAACAGGAGGGGGGGTTGTGTATACGGTATCGGACTTGAGCTGTTGACGGGAGGAATGACTAAAGGCAGGCGGTATTGGAAATACAATTTATCCCAAATACGTCATTAGAAACGGTGTCGGTATGTTATGCTGTGACCCTTTTAAGCATATTGAAAACAGCAACAAAGAGCATAATAAAACTATAAAAAGTAATGTAAATGTTATAAAACAATTTTGAGGGTATGTTAAGTGAGTTTATTCTACCATTATAGAAGGTGGATGAAGCAGTCCCTGCATGGATGATCAAACAAAATTACCGGTAAAAAAATCTATGGAGAAGATATGAAAATTATAGACTTGTCTCATACTATTTATCAGGGTATGCCATATTATCCGGGTACGGAACCTCCAACCTTACAGATCGCCAACACCATTGAAAAAGATGGTTTTATCGAAACAAAAATAAACATGTATTCTCATGTCGGCACTCACATCGATGCACCTTGTCATATTTTAAAAGACGGATCGTCTTTAGACAAGCTGACAATGGATCATTTCTTTGGCAAAGCCTTACCGGTAAGCATTTCTGCGTTGCCTGTCGATACCGTAACTATAAATTCATTACTAAAATATAAAGACCTGATTGCTGATGTTGATTTTATAATTTTCGAAACAGGCTGGAGTCAATACTGGGGGAAACAGGCTTATTTCAAAGGGTTCCCGACTCTTTCAGAGGAATCGGCAAATTGGTTGGCAGAGTCTGATCTTAAAGGCGTAGGTATTGACGCTATCTCGGTTGATAATGTTGATTCTTCAACGTTTCCCATTCATAAGATACTATTTCGAAAAAATATGATTGTCATTGAAAATTTAACCAATCTCGATTTAATAGGGAGTGAAGTATTTACTTTCTCCTGTATGCCTCTGAAGATTAAAGATGCCGATGGTTCCCCGACGAGAGCATTTGGTATTATGCCCTCCTGCTCTTGACACTTTTTTTTAAAAAAATTAGCTGAGATTGTTATGGCCCTGATTTGTCGGGAACAAATCACTTCAACAACGGGTCTTTATACAAAATCTCCAAAAACGAGAGGAAATATGACTCCGGAAGTGGTACAGTAATGTAGAGGCAGGTCAATTATGCAAAAGGTTATAGAAATCAGCCATGCTACCGTTTACCGTGGACAAACCCGGGTGTTCAATAACCTGTCGCTCGAGATAACACGAGGGTGCAGTACAGCCATAATCGGACCCAACGGCGCCGGCAAATCTACCCTGCTCAAATTACTGACCCGCGAAATTTATCCCGTGCAGAGTGAAGGCGGTTACGTTAAGGTACTGGGGGAGAAAACGTGGAATGTGTGGGAGCTGCGTGCCCACCTTGGCATTGTTTCTCAGGACCTTCAAGAACAATATATCGGAGGCGCGAAAGGTATTAACGTGCTCCTCTCCGGCCTCTATTCAAGCAACGACATATGGTCGCACCAGACGTTCACTCCCCGGGACAGGACAGAGGCTATGCGCTTAATGGAAATTCTCGGTGTGTCCCGCTGCCGGGAAAAAAGATTCTCGGAGATGTCTACGGGTGAGCAGCGACGATTTCTGCTTGGCCGTGCCTTGATCCACGATCCTGACATACTTGTCCTCGATGAGCCCACAAGCGGCCTTGACGTAAAGGCATGCTTCCAGTATCTCGAAATTGTCCGGGACCTCATGAAGGCCGGAAAGACTGTGGTACTTGTGACACACCATATCCACGAGATACCGCCTGAGATTTCACGGGTGGTGTTTCTCAAGGCCGGAAAGGTTGCTGCGGATGGAGAAAAGACCGATACCCTCACGAGCGGGAATCTGACCGGGCTCTTCGATATTCCTGTCGAACTGGTACAATTTAATGGGTTTTACCAGGCAATGCCGAAGGGATGTACTTTTGATGAATAAATTCTCTATTCAACTTCCGGTTGTAACTTCCTGTGCCAAACCCGGATTTTCCATCAGGGATGAGCGCTTGCGTCGGGATGTCCCTCACAAACACCCTTATTAAGCTCCGGTTGATAACCGTTTGTTGTTTGGTAACTTCTCAGACTGAAAATAATAAAGACACATTGTCGAAACGTACATTGTAATCTTAATTATTACCGCAAGGGCAGGCATGTGCAAGAGAGGACTTTTTGCTAAAATCAGCCGGGGTTTTGAATACCTTCTTTGGAAAATAAATAAAAAATAAGGCTGCCCGCCATTCCTATGAAACAAAATGCGAAAGCCAAATGATATGATTGGGATAAAGACAATTGATGCAATTGACCGTATCCTATTAACTTTCCAATTACCTGCATAAAGACCGCCCCTCCCACCATAAGAAAAAAATTTATTCCGGCGGTGACTGTGCCGGAAACGTTCAGCGGAAAAAGTTCCTTAACATGTGTATAGTTAAGCATTCCGAAACCTGTAAAAAACCCTATAAAAAAACAGAGAACGGAATAATCTATTTCGTGATTCATTTTGAGAAGACCTGTTAACGGCAAAAGGGATAGAGTATAAAAACACATACCGAAAAGTGCAACTTTTTTTGTTGCCCTGTATTTTTTGGCAAGCTTACCCGAGAGGGGGTAACCAAGCATCATCCCCAGAGAAATCATCAGAATTACATTCGCAGTTTTTATTGGATCGAACCCTTTAACATCTATCAAATATGGACTGAGCCAGAGCCCTTGGAGGGCAACAGTTGTCCCGTATCTGAAAAAACCGAGGATACCGATTTGCCAGAAAGACAGGTTTCCCAATATAAACTTCATCAATTCAGTCAAGTTCATATGAGGTGTCGTATCTTTGCGAAGAAGATTCCCATCAACGTGCTTGTGCACAGTCCCTTTCAATACCCAGAAAACGGTTAATGAGAGCAGAGCAGTTATAATTGCCGTACACATAAAAGTATTACGCCATCCAAGAAGGGCATTTAAATATACAAATGGAGAGGTGGCGAGAAGGCTTCCAAATACCCCGATGGAGACTATCAATCCCGATAGTGCAGAGAATTTTTCCTCGTGAAATTGATTTACGAATACCTTGAAGGACCCCATCAGAACTGAAGCCATGCCAATCCCCATGATAACCCTGCCTGCAATAGCGTAGGCGAAATTATGGGATAGGGCAAAAATAACAGCGCCCAGAGCACCTATGAGAGAAAAGATCCCTATAATCAGGCGTGGCCCGATCCGGTCAAGGAGGATCCCCATAGGTATTTGGAGAAGTGCAAAAGAATAAAAAAATGCCCCTCCAAGGATACCGAGATCTTTAACATTTAATTTCAGTTCACGAACAAGGTCTACGGTGATTGCAGCATTTGATACGTGATAAAATGCTGAAAAACAATAGAGTGTTGATAGAACTGAAAAAATCAAAAAAGACTTACTCTTTTCGTTTGCCACAATTCGCATTAAACAACCTTTTCACTTGCTGCTACCGATCGATAGACTAATAAATCAAACACATGACTGTCAATGAAAGTGTATACGTTCATCCCCCCTTATTTTTTCCCGACATTAAAGAGGTTTTTACACATTTTAAAATCATTTCTTTGGCACATAAATTGCTAATGTAAACTTATGTATACATCAGTGAGGCACAGCATCAAATTCATTGCAACTGAGGAACCTTTATTTTGGTTCAGTTTGGAAGCATCACCGTGTACGCTCTGCACAGAAAAAAAATTGATATACGAGAGCAGTTTTCTTATGCTTGCAGCTAACACCAAAAGATAAAAAGGCAACAATTATCAAAAATATCTTATAAAAAGGGAGGAAAAAGGTTATGTTGTCAAAATTATTGAAAGGTTTGTTTGTGGTTTTACTTATGGGCGCCTTCACCCATGGTGCTTGGGCGGAAAATTACAAAGTTGGCGCTACGCCCAGTGGTGTGCCCTTTACTTTTAAGGACACAAAGACAAACACTACTCAGGGGATGATGGTTGATCTCATCCAGGCTGTTGCCAAAGACCAGGGCTTTACTGTAGATGTACAAGCTATGCCTTTTAACACCTTGATCCCTTCTCTCCAGACCGGCAAAATAGATCTCATCTCGTGCGCCCTGGGGATAACGCCGCAACGCGCTGACGTGGTGGATTTTACGATACCTGTCTATACTTACGGCGAAGGGGTAGTGGTAAGCTCCAAGGATACCAGGGAATATAAATCGTATGACGATTTCAAGGGCGAAGTGGTTGGAGTTCAGGTGGGCACTGTCTGGCAGGAACCGTTAAAAAAGACAGGGATTTTTAAGGAAGTGCGTGCTTACGACTCTATGGCCGAGGCTATCAGGGACGTTAGCTTCGGGCGCATCAAGGCGGCCTTCGGTGATTATCCTATCGTTTCCTACCAGATCTCTCAAGGGGTTCATAAGGACGTGCGTCTGTTAAAAGGGATCAAACCCATACTGACCGTCGATATCGGCATGGCAGTAAAAAAGGGCGACAAGGCTAAACTGGAAATGTTGAACAAATCACTTGCAAAACTAAAAGCAGACGGTACCCTTGATAAGATACTCGCGAAATGGTCTCTCAAATAAATTCCTTTTATAACAACCGTTAGGGGAGGGTATCGATGGAAACATTTCTGCGTGATTCGGTAGAGTTTGCACCTATACTTCTGAAAGGAGCCTGGTTGACGGTACTTGTTACCATAGGCGCCCTCCTGCTTTCTACCTTCCTTGGACTTTTTTGGGCACTGCTGCGGACTTCCCATATCAAGTTCCTGATAAAAACAAGTACAACAATTGTTAACACCATCCGAGGCATACCGATCCTCGTGCAATTGTTTTACATTTACTTTGTGTTGCCGGATCTCGGCATTCAGCTTACAGCTTTTCAGGCCGGTATAATTGGCCTCGGCATTGCCTATTCTGCCTATATGTCGGAAGTTTTTCGCGCCGGAATTGAGGCCATTGATCCGGGCCAAATCGAGGCAGCTCAATCTTTGGGAATGACGCGCCGCCTTATAATGTCCAGGGTGATTCTGCCGCAGGCGTTTCGCATTGCCCTTCCGCCTTACGGCAACAACCTCATAATGCTCCTCAAGGATTCATCGCAAACTTCGGCAATCACTGTTGCGGAATTATCGTTGGAAAGTAAGCTTATCGCGGCCTCCACTTTCAAGAATATGACCGTCTTTACCCTGGGGGCCGTTGCCTACCTCATTATGAGCCTACCCCTCATATTCCTTGTATCAAAACTTGAAAAGAGGTTTAAACAACGCACATGATTAATATTCATAACTTACATAAAGCATTCGGCGCCAATGAGGTGCTTAAAGGTATCGATCTCAAAGTTACACAAGGGGAAGTTGTGTGTATTATCGGACCTTCCGGATCAGGTAAATCCACCATTCTGCGCTGCATTAACGGGCTGGAGGGTTATGAGAAGGGAGAGATTCTTGTCGATGGCCATCTGGTAAATCGCGATAACAAAGAAATTATCTGGATACGCACCCATGTAGCAATGGTTTTCCAACGCTTTAACCTCTTTCCGCATCGAACGGTTTTAGAAAACGTTATCGAAGGGCCGGTTTATGTAAAAAAGGAAGACCGCAACCGGACTGCCGATCGCGGATGTGATCTTCTGCAACAGGTGGGGTTGGCCAACAAAGCTGACGCATACCCAAGCCAACTTTCGGGAGGCCAGATGCAGCGCGTGGCCATTGCAAGGGCACTGGCGATGCAACCAATGGCGATCCTCTTCGATGAGCCCACCTCTGCCCTTGACCCGGAGCTTGTAGGGGAGGTATTGAACGTTATGCGTAACCTCGCCGAACAAGGCATGACTATGATAGTCGTTACTCACGAAATGGCTTTTGCCAAAGAGGTTGCCGACCGAGTAATTTTTATTGACGGAGGCATCATAGTCGAAGAAGGAGCACCGAAAGAAGTGCTTACCAATCCCAAGCAGGAAAGGACTCGCGATTTCTTGCGTCGCGTGATGCACGGATAGCGTTCGTCCCGATACCCGGTATTGTTGTAAGGTCTTCAAAAAAATCAGTGCCAATCCGGAATTTGCTGATCAACTGATAAAAAATTAAAAATCAGAACAGCGATGCATTATTGCATCGTAATTATTCAATTTTTCACTGGGTATAAATTAACCATTATGCTTTATTTTCTTTGTCAGTAAAGAATTATACACAAATATACAGGAAATATTTATGGCAAAATAAGTAATGCAAATATGCATCATATATTCATCATTATTCACTAAAATATTTAATTTTTAATATATGTTATTGTATATATTATTAAATAATATCATGCAAATAACAAGATATTTTTATAGTAAATTTATATGATTCAATATTGCATCATATTCCTGTATTTTCTGTTGTCAATCCACGGCTTTACGCATTTCCTCCACGCAGCAGATAAAAACCTTTTTCAATTATACCCGATGATACCGACATTATATGTTTCTCTCGATGTATTTCTTTGGCACGTTATTTGCTTTTAAATCATTGATAAAACTGATTTTAAATTAATTTATTTCAAAATTAAAAAAGGTTCTTGCTGAAAAAATGGGGTTAACATGCCGTTGAAGCTGCAGAAATGTGTATTTGCATTTTTGTTCATGGTCATCGTCACCCATGCCGTCTATGCAGAAAATTATAAATGAGTCCATACATAGTTTGGTTTTTTCAGGATTAAACGTTTTAAATCTGAGTCAAGGAGGCATAAAGTGAAAGAAGTGAAGAGAATTACTGTTATAGGAACGGGTGCTGGAGCCCATGGAGCAGCTGCAGATCTCACCTTGCGGGGTTATGAAGTAACCCTTTATGAAGTGCCTGAATTTAAAAGCAACTTAGAGGCTATCTCAAAAAAAGGTGGTATTGAGATAATCCGCGGACAGAATAGACAATTTGTGAAGATTCACAACTTTACCACAAATGCAAAAGAGGCTTTTGCAGATGCGGAATGTATCATGCCTGTGGTGCCGACCTTTGCACATAATGCACTGGCTAAGGTCTCCGCTCCATATGCAAAAGATGGACAGTCGATAATACTTAACCCCGGGTCTACCGGTGGTTTACTTGAATTCATGAAGGTTTTTGTAGACAAGGGTGTCACTGCAAAAATTGACTGGGCAGAAACCGCCAGCCTTCCCTATGGCGCCCGTGTGGTGGAATTTGGCGTTGTAAATGTTCTTCTGGATGCAAAGGCCATCTTCTTTGCATCCTTTCCTGCTACTAAAACGGATAAGATGTTTGCAGAATTTAAGAAAATGTTCCCAACGGCAGTTAAGGTTAAAAACATTCTGGATACGGCGTTAAACAACGGAAATCCGGTCAGTCATCCGACTGCAGCTATGTTGAATGCCGGGCGGATTGAATTCACCAAAGGCAACTACCTCCATTATAAAGAAGGTATCACCCCGTCAATTGCCAAGGTGATGGAAGATGTGGATAAGGAGCGTATAGCGATAATTCGCTCGTATGGGCTTTCCGAGATTCCCACTAAAGAACGGTTGGCAATGCTGGGATATACCGATTTCGGAAAGGATCTGTACGACCAGTATCAGCATAGTAAAGTATTTGCACCAATGAAAGCCCCTGCCGATCTTTACAACCGTTTCATCACAGAAGACATAGCGTGCGGATTGGTTACATGGGCCAGCCTCGGTGATCTGGCCGGTATAGATACTCCTTTAATGGATGCGTTTATTAGCATCGTTTCCTCAATGCATGATGTTGATTATTTTAAAGAAGGCCGCAATCTCAAGAATCTTGGATTGGGAAATATGACGGCCAAGCAGCTGATTGAATATGTGAATACAGGCGTACCACAATAGACTGTTAAAGGTGTAGTCGAAAGCTCGATGCCCCGTCGAACAGGTTGGCATATTCTCTGCACTGTTCGAACGGGGTTTTTCCCTGTATTTTCCCTGTAATGTTTTGTTCAAAACTAATGATGCAGATATGCATCATATCCTATATCGTTATATTCCCGCTTCATATAGCTTCATACTTTTTTCTCCTCCAGGCAAAAGAAGGTCATTTGTTTTTGCATAACTCCATTGAACGCCCTTTCTTGTACCGACACCTTTGGCACATTAATTGCTGTTAATTATAAAAACCTACAAATAAACCTGTGCAGAAAGGAGAGAAAAAGTGAAAAATACCTTTTATGATCCGGAAAAGGTATCAACCCTTTTAGCCCCGAACAAAACTACGATCGGGAAGGGAATTGTGCATGAAACAGGAAAAGAGATAAAGACCTTGGGCGGCACTCGGGTACTCATTGTGACAGACCCGGGAGTCATGAAGACGGGTCTCGTTTCGCTTGTGGAAGATGCCCTCCGATCTGAAAAAATAGATTTTGAAGTATACGACGGAGTTGAACCGGAACCCCCTGCGCGGATTATAGATGAAGCAACTGAGGTCGTCAGGAAAGGGAAATTCGATATTATCGTCGGTTTTGGCGGCGGCAGCTCTCTTGATGTGGCAAAAGGGGTATCGGTCATGGCGAAAAATACCGGTAAGATTATTGAGTATGCAGGAATGAACATGCTCACAAAAAGAGGACTCCCCAAGGTCCTCATCCCGACCACCGCAGGTACGGGAAGCGAGGCCACATGGGTTTGTGTAATTACGGATGAAGCGGAAAATACCAAGAAATCCCTTTACAGCAACCTCCTTCTTCCTGATATAGCTATCCTTGATCCACTCGTTACGGTCTCCATACCCCATTCTGTTACCGCAGATACAGGGGTTGATGCCCTTGCCCATGCCATAGAATCTTATGTGTCGGTCAATGCCACACCTTATTCGAGGCTCATGGCCCATGAAGCCATACATCTCGTTGCAACAAATCTTCCCGTTGCATACGGGAAGGGAAATAACGTGAGGGCTCGCTACAACATGCTCCTTGCATCGAATCTTGCGGGTATGGCATTTACCAGCGGCGGGCTCGGAGCCTGCCACGGCCTTGCGTATCCTCTCGGCACCGAATTCCACATGCCCCATGGGAAATCGAATGCAGTAATGCTCATCCACGTGATGGAGTTCAACCTCATGGCCAACCTTGAAGGGTATGCCGAGGTTGCAGTTGCCATGGGCGAACATATAGACGGTCTCGGTATGCATGAAGCTGCTGCAAAGTCAGTGGATGCGGTAAGAAAGCTGCTCACAGTCGTAAATACCTCTTGGAAACTATCCGATTATGGAATAGAAGCAAGGGATGTACCGAAATTGGTACAGGGCGGAATAAAACAGACCAGGTTTTATGCTCCAAATCCACGGAACCTTACAGAAACCGATATTGAAGCTATCTATCTTAGAGCGCTGTAAGAACATGACAGATTATCCGGTGTATAAGCAATAAACAAAGCTTACAATAAAGTGGACAGGAGGATTTATATTATGCTAAAAGGTGATGAACTACCCAGTGTCGGCAATGAGCAGGGAGAAAAAACAAAAATACTTTTTGAAAAGAGGGCACAATACATTGCACAGGGGATTTCGAACCACATCCCCATCTTTATCGATAATGCGAAGGGTGCTGTTGTTCAGGATATTGACGGCAATGTTTATATAGATTGTTCCAGTGGAATAGGTGTTGTCAATGTCGGGCACTGCGAGGAAACAGTCGTTGAAAGCATAAAAAAACAGGCTGAGAAACTTATTCACAGTTGTTTTATGGTGAGTATGTATGAGTCTTACGTAGCCCTGGCAGAAAAACTGGTTAAAATAACCCCCGGTGATTTCCCGAAAAAGGCGCTGTTTGTTAACAGCGGTGCTGAAGCAGTGGAAAATGCTGTCAAAATAGCCAGAGCCTATGCAAAGAAACCGGGTATCGTTTCATTTGAATGCGGTTACCATGGCCGAACCCTTCTCACTATGACCTTAACCAGCAAAGTCAAACCTTACAAACACGAATTCGGTCCTTTTGCGCCGGAAATCTACAAGGTTCCATCGGCTTACTGTTACAGATGCATGTTCGGAGCTACATACCCTGAATGCAGTATGCGCTGCCTTGAGCACTTCGAGCGTTTTTTTATTGCCGAGTCAGATCCGTCAAATATTGCAGCCTTAATAATTGAACCGGTGCAGGGTGAAGGCGGTTTTATAGTCCCTCCGAAAGAATACCTCCCGGGATTAGCTGACATCTGCAAGAAAAACGACATTGTTTTTATCGTCGATGAAGTTCAGACGGGCTTTGGAAGAACAGGCAGAATGTTTGCTGTCGACAACTGGGGAGTTAAACCTGACCTTATGGCGCTTGCCAAATCTATCGCCGGTGGAATGCCGCTTAGTGCCGTAGTCGGAAAGGCTGAAATCATGGATGCACCGACAAAAGGAAGGGTCGGGGGCACCTATGGCGGTAACCCCATAGCCTGTGCAGCAGGCCTTTCCGCCATTGATTATATGGAAACGAACGATCTCAGCGAAAGGGCAAATCATATCGGCACTTTCATAACTAAGAGGCTGAAAGAACTTCAGAAAACATATCCTGCTATAGGCGATGTAAGGTCTCTCGGGGCAATGGTTGCAGCAGAATTCGTAAAAGATCGCAAAACCAAAAAACCGGCCGGTGATGAAACCCCTCTCATAATGCAGGAGTGTTTCAAACGAGGTCTTATAGTTCTTGGGGCAGGCATCTTCAGTAACGTTATCCGGTTCCTGCCGCCGCTTGTGCTTACCGATAAGCAGATGGAAAAAACGATGTCCATTTTTGAAGAGGTGTTACGGGTAGTCTATAAAAAGTGAAGAAATCCTGCTCCCGGGGCAGCGTTTCTGAACGGCAGCCGCAGGGCTGCCCTGTTTTACATTGAAAAACCAAGGCATTAGCCTGGTTCGGAATATTTCATAGTGAGATATGAATTGTTTCAAGGGAAAACATGAGGACAATGCTTCGAGCGGAACCGAAGATGGCGGATATGTATTCGGAGAAATTTAGAATAGACGGTAAAAGGCTATGGAATTCCTTAATGGACATGGCCAAAGTTGGTGCAACGAAGAAGGGCGGCGTTTGCCGGCTTGCCTTAACAGATCCTGATAGGCAGGCTAGGGATCTTTTCGTAAAGTGGTGCCGCGAAGCACATTGTCACATTACCGTTGATCGTATGGGAAATATTTTTGCACGTCGTCCCGGCATAGACAACTCGAGGCCTCCTTTGATGACAGGCAGTTATCTGGATACACAGCCTACAGGGGGTCGTTTCGACGGCGCCTATGGGGTTATGGCAGGACTCGAGGTAGTCCGCACCTTAAATGATCTGAATTACAAGACCCTGGCGCCGATAGAAGTTGTGGTATGGACCAATGAAGAGGGCTCCCGCTTTACCCCTTGGGGGATTGGATCTGCTGTATTTGCGGGGGCGTATACTCTGAAAGAAGGCCTGTCGTGTAAGGATGTGGAAGGCAGGACAATAAGAGAAGAGCTTAAACGCATTGGCTATGCGGGAAGACGTGCCGTATCCGGACATCCGGTGGCTGCTTTTCTTGAGGCTCATATCGAGCAGGGACCTATATTGGAAAAAGAGTCTAAGACCATTGGCGTTGTGAATGGAGTGCTTGGATTACGCTGGTATGACGTGTCTGTTATCGGCCGTTCATTACATGCAGGAACAACACCGGCAAAGCTGCGTCGTGATGCCCTTGTAGGAGCGGTCAGGATCATTATGGAGTTAAACAATATTGGAAATATGTATCAGCCGAATTCCTTTACTACCGTTGGTGAGTTGCATGTGTATCCGAATTCACGGAATGTAATCCCCGAAAAGGTTAATTTTACCGTCGACCTCCGCCATTCTGAAATAGCTGTTCTTGATGCGATGGAAAATGATCTGAAAGATGCCATAAAAAAAATAACGGAGGAGCTAAAGCTAAAGATTACAATAAAAACAGTAGCCGATATGTCTCCCACTTCTTTTACGAAAGAATGCGTTGAGGACATACGAGAAGAAACTGAAAGGCTTGGTTTAAGTTATCGGTATATCAAAAGTGGTACGGGTCATGATACCTGTTATATTTCACGGGTGGCGCCGACAGGGATGATCTTTATTCCATGCAAAGGAGGTATCAGCCACAATGAAAAGGAGAGTGCAAAACCCGATGACATTGCCGCAGGCTGCGATGTGCTGTTGAGAACAATCATAAGACTGGCAGACGGGAAAGGTTATGTCCTATAGATGAAAGGTCGATTGTAGAGAATTTGTCTTAAACCTGATCAAAAAGGAGGAGTGAGCAATGTTAGATAAGACCAGATATGACGAGAAACGGCCGCTGGATATGCACAATCTCCAGTTTGACATGGCAGTTGAACACATGGACCTGGAACCGTGGATCGCAGAGAAAGTCAAATATCCGCGTAGGGAGGTCGTAGTCAGATTCCCTCTGCGTTATGACGACGGCCATATCGAACTGCTCACAGGCTATCGGGTACAACACAACACGCTACGAGGTCCGGCGAAGGGTGGCATACGTTATCACCATCAGGTAGATTTAGATGAAGTTCGCGCTTTGGCTGGGTGGATGACTTGGAAGTGTGCTGTAGTTGATCTCCCATTCGGTGGTGCAAAAGGTGGTGTAACCTGTGACCCTTCGATAATGTCAAAAAATGAACTGGAGAGACTGACTCGTCGTTATATATGGGAGATTTCACCCATTATCGGGCCTGAAATAGACATTCCCGCACCTGATATGAATACCAACCCGCAGGTCATGGCTTGGATTGTAGACACTTATAGTGTTTTTAAAGGTTATACATGTAACAGTGTTGTTACCGGTAAGCCGGTATCTATTGGGGGCTCTCTGGGGAGACTCAAAGCCACCTCTCAAGGCTGCGTGTACGTTCTCGAGGAAGCTGCTAAAATCCTGAACATTGATCTTAGCAAGTGCCGGGTTGCTGTACAGGGTTTTGGCAACGTCGGTTATCATGCCGCAGAACTGCTCCACCAAGCCGGCATCAAGGTAATTGCCGTATCCAATGTGGAAGGCGGGCTTTACAGTCCCGCCGGTATCGATCCAATAAAAGTACTCCAACACCAGCAGGAAACAGGCCACCTCCCCGGCTATCCCGATGCGGAAGGCATATCCAACAAAGATCTGATAGAGTTACCATGTGATGTGTTGGTGCTGGCGGCAATGGAAGGGCAGGTTACTCGGCATAATGCAGGCAACATCAAAGCAAAAGTGATTGTGGAAGGGGCAAATGGCCCCACAAGCCCTTTTGCCGATAACATCCTTGAAGACAAAGGTATCTTTGTAATACCCGACATATTAGCCAATGCCGGCGGTGTCACCGTGTCTTATTTCGAATGGGTGCAAAATGTTCAGAAACTTTTCTGGACTGAGCGGGATGTCAATCAAAGGTTGGAACAAATCATGAAGCGGGCCTTTGCAGAGGTCTATGCCATCGTCCGAAAGGAAAAGGTGTCCATGCGCACGGCAGCTTACATACTGGCTATAGGTCGCGTAGCCGAAGCGAAAAGACTGCGAGGAATATTCCCGTAGATTGAAAATTTCCGGTGCAATTGCTCCAGTTTGTTGCATCCCGTAATCTCTATAATTTTTCTTGCCGTTGATGGCTTTCATGCGTAGGTTCACATATGATCAGGTTATGAAAAATGCTAAAAGAAGGCTTAATATCAATCTTCAGGGCCTAAAATAGCCTCTAAATGCTATACCGTCAACGATCTGCACCATCAAAAACCCAAGAGGCTGAGAATATTGGTAAAAAAGTGTCCCTATTGTGGTTCAAATCACACCCGGAAAAAAGGCATACAGAACAATAGAAAGCGATACAGGTGTATAGCATACGGCAAACAATTCCAGAATCATCCCGATTAAAAAAGATTGGAGCGTATTATTTGGAATGAATACGCATATCAGCAACAAACCATCATTCAATTGGCATTTAAATATGGAAAAAGCAGGAGCTGGATACAAAAACACATACACAGCACGCAGGTAAAAGAATATCGTCATGGCCCTCAGTCCGTAGTTGTCATCGCCGATGCAGCATTCTTCAAAAGAAGCTATTGTCCGATTGTTGCATTTTCGTAACATTTTAAAGCAAAATCAACAGCAACCACCGAGCGCTCGCCTCCATAAATTCCCCTTTACAAAATACGTTGAATTTGTGAAAATTTTATCAAAAAATAAATCTTATCCGTGAGACGGGAAATAATCCCATTCCGGAAGATAGCGGGGCCGGCATGAAACGAGCAGGGAGAGGGCGTGATGATATAATCTCAAAGTTAACATCTGAGCTTGAACAAGCAAAAGCAGCGCTTCAGGTTGAGATCAATCAGCGCGAACAGGCCATGGTTTTCAACCGGACGATCAGTTCCATTAATGGCCTGATACAATCGACTCTCGATTCCGACGAGATCATGAAGCTGATAGTCTCGGAAGCGGCTACGGCGTTGGGGAGCGAAACAGTTGCAATATCTCTCCGCAAGGGTAAGGATTGGATTGTTAATTACGTATACGGTTTTCCAAAAAATGTGGTCGGAACCCGGATGAATGATGAGGAAGAGCCTCACGCGGTTCTCGCGATTAACACCGGGAAGCCCGTTGCCATAGATGACGCATTCAACGACGAACGGGTAAACCGGCAACACATGATAAAATGGGGTGTCCGTTCTGTCCTGGTCGTTCCTATAATGTCTAAACATGATGCAATAGGGGTAATATTCTTCAACTTTCACAAAACACCTTTCTCTTTTCAAGAGGTTCACCTTAATTTTGCAAGCAATCTTGCCTCTTCAGCATCACTTGTTCTGAGTAACGCACGCCTGGTTGGAGATCTTCATAAAGAACTCACCGCACGCAAGCAAGCGGAAGAAACCCTCAAAAGAAGTTTGGAGAGGCTCGCCATCATATCGGATACAGCCAGCCAACTCCTGATGAGTCAGACGCCGCAACTGATTGTTGAGACCCTGTGCCAAAGGGTCATGGAATACCTCGACTGTCATGCCTTCTTTAACTTCCTCGTCGATGACGAAAAAAACTGCCTTCGACTGAACGCCTATTCCGGCATTTCCGGCAAAGACGCCAAAAAAATCCACTTTCTCGATTATGGAGTAGGCATCTGTGGGTGTGCGGCCCGGGATGCATGCCGGATCGTTGCAGAGAACATCCCTATCGCCCCCGATATCAGAACCGATTTTGTACGTTCCTTCGGGATCAAGGCCTATGCCTGCCATCCCCTCTTTTCCGACGGTCGCGTCATCGGAACCCTCTCATTCGGCACACGTTCACATCTAACTTTTACAGAAGACGAACTCTCCCTTATGAAGACCGTCACAGACCTGGTTGCGACTGCTATGGAACACATGCGCCTCCTCCTGTCTGCAGAAGCGCGGGCTGACGAACTCGAACTCCGCGTTCAGGAACGAACCGCCGATCTCAGGCGACAGGCGGAATTGCTTGACCTCGCACATGACGCCATTATTTTGCGTGATATCGACGGAACCATCTCTTTCTGGAGTTCGGGCGCTGAGCAGACATACGGCTGGAAAAAAGATGAGGCGATCGGCCGAAAAGCACATAATCTCCTGCAGACCGTATTTCCTATAAATCTCGAAGAAATAGCGGACATCGCCTATAAAGTGGGTAGATGGGAGGGTGAGCTTGTCCATACGGGGAGGGATCACAAGGCGATAGTGGTACACAGTCGATGGGCTTTCAGGCAGGACACAACGGGTGGACCATCACAGATCATGGAGGTCAACCGCGACATCACCGAGCGTAAAAGTGCCGAAGACGCCCTCCGCCTTGCAAACGCCTACAACAGAAGTCTAATTGAAGCAAGCCTTGACCCGCTTGTCACCATCAATCCGGACGGTAAAATCACCGATGCGAACTTCGCTACGGAAAAGGCAACCGGTTACTCCCGCAAAGAACTTATCGGCACAGATTTTTCAGACTATTTTACAGAACCGGAGAAGGCAGAAGCCGGGTATCAGCAAGTCTTCAGCAAAGGCTTGGTTCAGGATTACCCTTTAGAGATTCTTCATCGCGACGGTCATAATACACCGGTTCTGTACAATGCGGCCGTTTACCGCGACAATACCGGGAAAATTACCGGTGTGTTTGCCGCAGCCCGCGACATCACCGAACGGAAACGGGCAGAAAGCCAATTAATCAAAGCCAAGGAAGAATGGGAGCGAACATTTGACGCCATAACAGATCCAATTATGATTGTAGATACGAATCACAGAGTGGCAAAAGTAAACAAGGCCATGGCCGATAAATTGAAAGTTTCGCCTGCTTCGGCAAAAGGGCTAAAATGCTTCAAGGCCGTGCATGACGGCGATGAACCACCGCCATTCTGTCCTCACTCCCGGTTACTGTGTGACGGAAAGCCTAACCTGGCTGAAATCTATGAGAAAAAGTTGGGCGGCTATTTTCTCGTGTCAGTCTCCCCCCTCTACGGTCATGATGGAAAATTGTTTGGATCGGTACATTACGCCCGCGACATCACCGAACGGAAACGGGCTGAGGAAAGCCTGCGCATGATGAGCGCTTACAACAGGAGCCTGATCGAGGCAAGTCTCGACCCTCTTGTGACCATTGATTCCGAAGGCAGGATCAGCGACGTCAATACGGCTACAGAACAAGCCACAGGATATTCCCGGGACAAGCTTATCGGCACTGACTTCTCAGACTACTTTACTAACCCTGAAAAAGCCAAGACCGGATATCAACTGGTATTTAAAGAAAAGACGGTTCGTGACTACGACCTGGAGATCCGTCACCGGGACGGACACGTTACACCCGTTCTCTATAACGCTTCGATCTACAGGGACGAAACAGGCAGGGCAATGGGTGTTTTCGCTGCGGCGCGTGATATCACCGAAAATGTCAGGCTGGAAAAAGAATTCCGCCAGGTGCAGAAGATGCAAGCCATCGGGACCCTTGCCAGCGGTATTGCCCATGATTTTAACAACATTATCGCAGGAATCATCGGATTTACCGAGATGGCCATTGATGATGTCCCCCAGGAAGATCGCATACACCGCAGGCTCGAACTTGTGCTGAAGGGAGCACATCGCGGTCGAGACCTTGTCAGGCAAATTCTCACCTTCAGCCGCAAAAGCGAACAGGAGAAAAAACCCGTTTCGATGAGCTATATTCTCAATGAGGCCTTGCCCCTCATGAGGGCATCACTACCCTCAACGATTGAAGTCCGGAAGCACGTTCTTACCGAAAATGACATAATACCGGCCGACCAGACACAAATGCATCAGGTGATGTTCAATTTGTGCGCCAATGCCGCTCATGCCATGCGCGACAAAGGAGGGGTTCTTGAGTTTACCCTTGCCGAAGACAACATCGGTTCCCATGAGCCCGATGTGTCCGGAGGATTCAAGCCGGGAGCATACGTAAAATTGACTATCAGCGACACCGGATGCGGCATAAAGCCGGAGTTCCTTGAAAGAATATTCGATCCTTTCTTTACCACCAAGGCTCCCGGAGAAGGGACAGGGCTGGGGCTTTCCGTGGTGCATGGGATCATAAAGAGCCATGACGGGTTTATCAGGGTCAGCAGCAACCCCGGAGAAGGGACATCGTTCACCATATACATCCCGAAAATAGGACAGGAGGCTGTACCTCAAGCGAATGGCGGAACGGATATCGGAGGAGGAACAGAATCCGTTCTCATTGTCGATGATGAGGTTTTGCTGGTTGAAATGAACAAACAGAGGCTGGAACGTCTTGGATATAAGGCGACAGGCGCTTCAAACGGAGCTGAAGCCCTGAGATTGTTCGGCAGAGAACCCAACTCATTCGATCTTGTCATCACGGATTACACGATGCCGCACATGACAGGACTTGAACTCGCAAAAGAGTTGTTGCGCATAAAACCCGATATTCCCGTTATTATGTGTTCGGGATTGAATGAACCTGTTCCTCTGGAAAGGGCAAAAAAGACAGGTGTTAAAGAGTTTTTTGTCAAACCGGTCGATAAAATTGAATTTGCGCAACTTATACGGCGTGTCCTTGACAAAGAGACCTCAGAAGGAGGACAATAAACAAAAAATGGCAGATGTTCTTATAATAGATGATGACGACATATTTTCCGAGATGTTGTCGGACATGGTGGCGCGGCTGGGACACAACTCTTCGATGGCCATGAATATTAAGGAAGGGCTCGACAAAGCGCTCTCCGGATCATTTGATGTAATTTTTCTGGATATATACCTCCCTGACGGAAACGGACTTGATATTTTGCCGAAGATACGGGAAGCATCATCTTGTCCGGAGATTATTATCATTACCGGTTCCGGAGATTCGGGAGGGGCAGAGCTTGCCCTGAGAAACGGCGTCTGGGATTATATCGAAAAACCGTCATCGATCAAAGAGATGCAACTCCCTTTTATCCGCGCCCTTCAGTACAGGGAAGAGAGGGGATCGGGAAAGAAGCCTCCCGTGGCGTTGAAACTGGAAGGAATAATTGGAAGCAGCCCGCAAATTAAGGCATGTTTTAACCTTGTTGCACAGGCGGCACATAGTGATGCCGGCGTCCTCATTACCGGTGAAACCGGAACAGGAAAGGAGCTTATTGCCAGCGCTATCCATAATAACAGTCCGCGGTCGGAGGGGAGTTTCGTTGTTGTAGATTGCACCTCTTTACCAAAAAACCTTGTGGAAAGCATCCTCTTTGGCCATGAAAGGGGTGCTTACACCGGTGCAGATAAAGCACGTGAAGGCCTCATTAAACAAGCCCATGGAGGGACGCTCTTTCTTGATGAAATCGGCGAACTTCCGCTTACCATACAAAAAAGTTTTTTAAGAGTCCTCCAGGAACATCACTTTCGCCCTCTCGGGTCGAACAAGGAGATTGAGAGTAATTTCAGGCTTATCTCCGCTACAAACAGGAATATTCATAAAATGGTCGAAGAAGGACAATTCCGGGAAGACCTTCTTTTCCGCGTCTGTACTCTCAGTATAGACCTGCCGCCTTTACGGGAACGTCCGGAAGACATAAAGGAGCTCCTGGTTTATTACATGGCAAAGCTTTGCGAACGGTATGGAGTAGGCCTGAAAGGCTTTGCGCCGGAGTTTCTTGATGGGCTTATGGCCTATGAATGGCCGGGCAATGTCCGGGAATTAATCGGCACTATGGAAAAAGCCATTTCAGAAGCCTTTAACGAGCCTACCCTTTTCTCAAAACACCTCCCTCTTAATATACGCGTCAGGTTAAAAAAAACGGAATTTACAAGAAATAACCCGCCTGACGCCGTTCAGCATGACACCTTCCCACCGGCAAAATCACTCCCCACCTTGGGTGACTACCGGGAAAAGGCTGTTATGGAGGCCGAGATGAGCTACCTGGAAAATCTTATGAAGATCACAAAAGGTGATATAAAAGAAGCCTGCCGCATATCGCGTGTATCAAGACCCCGTTTATATGCACTCCTGAAAAAATATAACACCCCAAGGTAATTCCTGATCCTGTTCCGGAGGCAGCGAAAGTCTTGTTAGGAGAGACAATGTCTTTTTTGGCAATAGAATGTCTTATCTAACAAGACTAAAAAGGAATCACTCTTTTTTTAAAAAACAGGCTTATGATTAATAACTTATCGATATTATTAATTATATTAATATGTAATGTTCCTCGTGTGCCGTGGCACATTTCTTGAAGTGTCTTTTTACATAATGTGCATAATCAATAAAATTAAGCGGTATTGTATACCCGGATGCCATCCATGATGAAGAACGAAACGAAAGTTATCATATATGCTAAAGAAGGGGATCAATTCGGAGATCTTTTTAAAGAAATTATTACGGGTTTGGCGCTGAAAGCAAATATGGAGATATGCGGGGTTATTTCCGATTTAGTGTCAAGACTTCATATGCCGCAACGGAAATTTAACATTGCCGTTCTTCTTGCTGCCGACAGAAAAGATCTTGAAAAGATATTGGCTGTCAGACCCCTCCTCGATAATGTCCGCATTATTCTTGTGCTGCCCGACAGGGAGATTGATACCGTTAGAATGGGTCACAGTCTGCACCCGCGGTATCTCAGTTTTAAGGACAGTCCCATCGATGATGTCAAATCTGTGCTGGCAAGGATGATTGAAGTTGAAAATTCAAAAAAGTAACAAAAAATCTTATCTTCAGGAGGTACCGTCATGTTAACAGATGCCCTGATTCAACATCCGCTGAAAAGCTTTCCTCCATTTACCGAAAGGAGGGAAGCAAGGCAGAGAGAAACGGATTTGCATGAGGTCATACAAAATGTTCAAGGATTCCTGCCCCGGAACTTTTACGGGAATATCGAGACCCAAATGATACTGGCCAACCAGGAACTGCCTGTGATGATCGATATAGCACAGATAGAGGTGGCTCTCCTGCACCTCATCTGGAACGCACTGGAAGCCATGCCGACAGGAGGGCGCCTGACCATCAAGACAGGCTTCGCCAAGCTCCACAGCAGGTTCGTCGATGGAGGAAATGACGACGGTCTCATAACCTACGCCTTTGTCTCCGTCTCCGATACCGGATGCGGCATAGATGAGCAGACACTGTCGAAGATATTCGAGCCTTTCTACACAACAAAAGAGGGCGCTTACCGCGGCCTGGGCCTTCCCACAGCCCACCATACCATCAAGCAGCATAACGGGAGCATTAACGTGGAGACCAAGCTCGGATACGGCACTACTGTCAAGATATATCTACCGCTCGTCCAGAGGACGCCAGTGCAAAAGGAAGCAATACCTCTTCCGCCGGCATGAGATTATACTTCCCTGCCGCAGCACAGGAAGGGTAAATACCCGATAAGGAGGCTATTATGTTTGCACCAAAAAAGATTCTTGTACCAACAGATTTTTCCGGATATTCGGATAAGGCCCTCGAGAACGCAATCGATATCGCAAAAAAGGAGAATGCCGCAATCGAAATCCTCCACGTCATCGACATCGTCCAGACCTGCAGCGTCGACTACTGCTTCGAACAGCAGATACTGGACCGGCTCGAAGAAAACAGCACCTCTGCCTCGAAGGAACAAATTGCAAAGCAGATCGACAGAATTCCCGGGGCGAAGTCCGTTCCCATCACCACTGTCATCAGGAAGGGTACCCCTTACGAAGAGATACTGAAGGAGCAGGTAGAGAAAAAAATAGACCTCATTGTCATTGCATCGCATGGCAAGACAGGGCTAACGCATTATCTCATGGGCAGCGTGGCAGAGAAGGTTACGAAGGGGGCTAAGTGCCCTGTGTTGCTGGTGAAGAAATAATGAACCATAGGACGGAAAGGGGGCGCCAATGAAAGCAAGAGTTGATCCGGATCTTTGTACAGGCTGCGGGAGCTGTGAAGATATTTGCCCTGAAGTATTTAAAGTGACGGACGATATCGCAGCTAATATACTGGGCGAGGCTCAAGATATACCTGAGCATTATGAAAACGCGTGCCGGGAGGCTGCTGATTCCTGTCCGGTTGAGGCGATTATTATTGAATAATAACAAAATCGGAGAGACATGTGATTTTTATTGATATTGCCGATATTTGCATGAAAAAGGAGAACAAAATAAATTTATCTCTCGCAGAGTGCACAGAGAACGCAGAGTTTTTTATATTATTTTTGCCGTGAATTATGAGACTGCTTAATGCATGGCAATTCCACAGCCTGATTTTGTTGACTTCCCTTAAAATCAGGCCGGAAACAAAAGATTCTCTCTGCGAACCCTGTGTTCTCGAACGACCCCGTTGAAAAACGGGGAAAAGGGCAAGAGACAAGAATTCGGATATATTTTGGCAAAACCTTTTTATTGAGAGGGAGGAACATAATGAAAAAACTGAGTGATTCAATCCAAACAAACGACTGGAAGAAAGAAAAACATATTCCGGTTATTGACTGCCCGGATTCTGTAATAATGGGCGAGAGCTTCGCAATAAACATCAAAGTCGGGAAGGAGATTCCCCATCCCAACACCACCGAGCACCATATTCGTTGGATACAGGTGTTCTTCAAACCTGCGGATGATAAATCCATTTATCAGGTTGCCTATTGCGAGTTTACGGCACACGGTGAATCCGTGGCAGGGCCCGATCAGGGGTATATCTATACGGATTCGTCGGTCACAGTGCAAACAATCATTAAAAAGCCAGGCATGATCCATGTCCTCAGTTACTGTAATATCCACGGACTATGGGAGAACAGCAAAGATATCCTGATTGTTTGAAGCAAGAGATGATCTCTGAAAAAAGTACAGGACGTAAAGAAATTAGCAGGCTGCTGAAAAGAATATTCTTTTCCCTACAGTACAAAAGACGGGAAACATAATAACGCAATCGCATTAACGCGGATTTTCCATCAGGATGAGAGTTTGTGCCGGGATGTCCCCCGCAAACACAGTGCCGGAATGCCGGAGGGTTTCTACCCCGGCGCGGGGCTTGCAGAGAATGAACGCTGTCGGCATTCAAAAGAGCTTTATTCTACTTGATTGGGAAAGTTAAATGTATTTCACATGGATTTACAATTGACACTTCCCGCTATCTACTATAATATTCCCGATATATCTTGATACCTCGGCGCTATCACCATATGGAGACCAAATGAAAGATCCATCCAGGACAAATCAGGAGCTGCTCGAAGAAAATTCCTTTTTAAATCAGAAGATCAAAAAACTGGAACAATCGGAATCGGACCGCAAGCAGACAGAAGAAACACTTTGCAAAAACGAAGATCTATTCCGGCGATTGGCAGAAAATGCACAAGACATGATATACCGCATGACTTTGCCTGATGGTAAATATGAATATGTAAATCCGGCTTCATATGATATAACGGGCTACACACCTGAAGAACACTATAACGGTACCGCGGACATCAAAAACATAATTCACCCGGATTTTTCCGAATATCTTAATCAGCAATGGAAAAACCTCTTGCAAGGTGAGATGCCGCCTTTCTATGAATATAAAATCATACATAAGAACGGCGGTGAAAGATGGGTATATCAGAGAAACGTATTGATTCGAGATGAAAGCGGATTACCTATCGCAATTGAAGGAATAGTTCGAGACATCACTGACAGGAAAAAGACAGAGGCGGCTATAAAAGGCAGCGAGGAACGTTATCGTAATTTGGCTGAAGCGATGCAGGATATGATTTTTGTCATTAATCAGGATGATTGTGTAGAATACGTCAACCAGATCGGATTAAGACAATTCAGGAACTTATCTGAAAAGGAAATCATCGGTAAGCCGCGTGCCCAACTGTTCCCGTCGGAGATCGCCGAACGTCATAGGGCCAATTTACAGAGTGTATTTCAAACCGGTAAGCCTTTGAATTTTGAAGGTGTAACGGCCTTCCCTGACCACGAAATGTGGCACAACACCTGGTTGGTGCCGTTGAAAGACGATACCGGCATTGTAAAATCCGTTTTAGGTGTTGCGCGCGACATAACCGACCGCAAGTTGGCGGAGAAGGCATTGCAGAAGAGCGAGAGACGATACCGTGAATTCTTCGCTACATCCCAGGATTGCGTCTTCATAACATCCAAGGATGGGAAATGGATCGATTTCAACGATGCCGCACTGGAAATGTTCGGATATGACAGCCGGAAGGAATTGTCTCAAGTTCCCATTTCAACTTTATATGTAAACCCTGATGAACGTATCATGTTAACGACCCTTATTGAAAAACAAGGCTATGTCAAAGAATACCCTGTCCAGTTGAGACAGCAGGATGGGACGGTCATCGACACACTAATCACCACCGGATTCCGGCGAGATGCAGACACATCCGAAATAGAATATTACGGAACCATTCGCGACATCACCAGACGCAAACATGCCGAAGAAAGTCTATCCAAATCCGAGAGGAAATTTTTCTCGACTTTTCATCTCAATCCTAATCCCATGGCCATCAGCGACATAGTCACGTCGAAATTTATTGATGTGAACCAGGCATTTACACGCTGGACGGGTTACACTCGCGGAGAAGTTATCGGCACTTCAGCGCAGGATCTCCATTTATGGGTCAATCCGGAGGATCGGGGAAAAATAATTGACGTCTTGATGGCGGCAGGAGAAGTTAACAGCGAAGAAGTTATGGCAAGGCAAAAGAACGGCAATATCCGGATTGTGCTTTTCTCGGCCCGGTTTATTGAAATTGGGCAGGAACGCTACTTTTTGACGCTTGCCCATGACATTACCGCCCGCAAGCAGGCGGAGGAAAATCTTCGACAGTCTGAAGAAAACTACCGCAGTATCTTTGAAAATGCTCAGGAAGGAATCTACCGAACAACGCCCGAAGGGAGATTTGTCATGGCCAATCAGGCCATGGCGCGAATACTGGGATACGATTCTCCTAAGGAACTGATGGACAGCGTGACCAATATCGCCCATCAACTCTATGTCAATCCGGAGGAACGCACAAAGGTCATAGAACTGATAGAACGGCAGGGCTTCGCAAAGGACGATGAACTGCAATTCTACAGGAAGGATGGACGTACTATCTGGGTATATCGGACCATGCGGCTGGTCCGTGATGAGAAGAAGCAGCTTCTATTTTATGAAGGGATTATTCAAGACATTACAGACCGGAAAGAGGGTGTTGCGCGGCTGAGAAAAGCCCTTGGGGGGACCGTCCGGGCAATAGCCTCCATGGTCGAAACGAGAGACCCGTACACAGCGGGCCATCAAAGCCGTGTGGCCGATCTTGCCCGTGCTATCGCCAGAGAAATTGGACTCTCAGATGATACAGTTGATACTATTCGTATGGCAGGCATTATTCATGATATAGGAAAGATATCTGTACCGGTTGAGATACTGAGCAAACCAGGCAAGCTGTCAGATATGGAGCTCAAACTCATTAAAGTCCATTCACAGACAGGATATGACATATTAAAGGACGTGGGACTTCCCTATCCCATAGCCGAGATAGTCCTCCAGCATCATGAAAGGTTAGATGGTTCAGGTTATCCCCAGGGTCTTAACGGTGACCGGATTCTTATTGAATCAAAAATTATCGCGGTTGCCGATGTAGTAGAGGCTATTGCAACCCACCGTCCATACAGACCGGCCCGTGGAATAGGTACAGCCCTTGAAGAAATCGAGAAGAATAAAGGCATACTGTACGATGCTGGGGCGGTAGAAGTGTGTCTCAAATTGTTTCGGGAGAAAGGATTTAGCTTTGGACCAACGGGATCATAATCTTCTTTGTTTCTTCCCATAATCCACAACCACAGTCAAAATACCCCAACGCATATCTGTATGAAAATCTAGGCCTCTACAAAATACCGACACTGCTTCGTGGAAATTAACCGTGAATGTCGCCGGAAGAAGATTGGAAAGCCGTATTCAGGTAACGGCTTCGATTTGCTGAAGGCAAACAAACTGAATGTACGGTTTGATGAAGGAGAATTGGAAACTTATGGCTGCTATAGTCTTTAGCAGATGCGTGCATCAAAAAGTTCAAAAACGGCTACAGCAAGCAAAGCGGCAGTTCTCTACTCTACCCTTATCCCCTGATCTAATCCTAAGCCAGATTCATATCTGTCAACAACATTTTCAAAATTACCGTGGCTACTTTTTCGCTCCTTTGATTAATAATTGTAACCATAGCAGTAATAAAGCCTTTTTTATGACCTTTTTTAGTTTTTTCCAAAATCTCCATTTCCACTCGAATTGTATCATCAATTTTTGAGGGAGAATAAAATTTAACTTTCTCTATCTCAGAAACGGCTAAGATTGCCATATCCGATAAAGGCATTAGCCCAAAAGCCATTGAAACTATTAACAAGCCATGAGCGATGCGCTCACCAAATGGAGTGCTCTTGGCATACTCTGCATCCACATGCAGCGGGTACCAATCTCCACTCAATGCAGCATACATGACTATGTCAGTTTCCGTAACAGTTCTACCACGAGTCAGTATTCGATCCCCCACTTGAAAGTCTCTATAATACCTCATGATTTCCCTCGCCCAAGCTTTGCACCACTTTGTGGCGCCGTGTATAAACCCAAAATACGCCCCTTTCCGGAAGATACAATTAATTCTTTTTAGATTCTTAAAAGATCCATATATACCAAAACGTTGAAAACATCGAAGTACATTTTGAAAAGAAAATTAATCTTGCTTCTTTTATACATTCCTCACTTTTCTGCCTGAACCGCTAACATGTAAATATCTTTCCTGAATCTCTTTATCTGCTCGAAATTCCTCAATTGAACCCTGGTATTTCACTGTCCCTTTATCAATGACATAGACCTTGTCGCACAAATCCATTGCAAACCGTATATTTTGTTCGGTGAGCAGGATAGTAATGCCTTGTTTCTTTAATTCTTTAATTTTGTTACCGAGTTCCTTCACAACGATAGGGCTCAACCCCTCCAATGGTTCATCCAAGAGCAATAATTTCGGATTCATCATGAGGCTGCGGGCTATGCTTAGCATCTGTTGTTCGCCGCCGCTTATCATTGTTGCCGGTCTGTCAAGCATGGTCTTTAATACCGGAAATATCTCGGATGCCGTCTTTATATCGAATCGTCCCGGATGCTTTCGATTTATTCCAAGATCAAGGTTTTCGTAAACAGTAAGAGCGGAAAAAATCTGGCGATCTTCAGGCACATAGGCTATGCCCATCTGAACAATGCGATGGGTGTCCCATACGGTAATATCTTGGCCATCAAAGATTATTTTCCCTTCTTTCGGTTGTGTCAATCCCACAATACTTCTTAATGTCGTAGTCTTACCGGCGCCGTTACGGCCGAGTAGAGCAACTGCTTTTCCCTCTTCAACATCAATACTGACCCCGAAAAGTATATGGCTACTGCCATAATAAGTATCAATACCCTGAACGCTCAATAACCTCTTCATTTGGTAATTCTCCTCAAGCTGCAAGAATACTTTCTTGATAAACCTAACACGAAGAATCCCCGAGGTAACACTCTTTCACCCTCTGGCTGCCCTGTGCTTCTTCCGGCGTACCTTTAAAAATCAGCTGTCCATAATAAAGAACAGATATTCTATCAGCAATATCAAACACTACATCCATATCATGCTCTGTGAATAAAACCGTCAGGCCCTTCTCCATAGCCAATTGGTTTATGAGTCCCACAGTCTGCCATGTTTCGTCAGGTGACATGCCTGCTGTGGGTTCATCCATAAGCAAAAGCTCAGGTTCGTTGCCCAGCGTGATAGCAAGTTCAAGTCTTTTTTTGTCGCCATGAGGGAGCAACTCGCCCATCACATCTCTTGACCCCTTGAGCCCTACCATTTCTATGATTGCTTCCGTTTCTTCTTTCAAGAGCGAGCGCGTAGATCGGAACAGATTGTTGCTCCATCCTCTGTGCGAAAGCAGGGACATTTGCACACTTTCAAAGACTGTCAATTTTGGATAAATATTAGTAAGTTGAAACGATCTCGCTATGCCTTTTTTGCAAATTGCAGATGCATCTATGTTCGTTATATCTTCATCCTTGAAATAAACTTTTCCTGCTGACGGTTCAATATAGTTTGTGATCAAATTGAACAAAGTTGACTTTCCTGCCCCATTTGGACCTATAACTGCGTGGATTTCGCCTTTGCGTATTTCTAAATCTACCCCATCTACAGCAGTTACGCCGCCGAATCGCTTCATCAAATTCTCAGTTCTCAGCATAATATCCATTTAAATCTCCCGTGAAGACTGCCAATCGTCATAGAAAAACAAAACTGTTGCTTTATTTTATGTTTCGGTAATCCTACGTCTTGTCCTCTTTGTAAAGTACGAACTAATCATCCCCATTAATCCTCCAGGCGCAAAAAAGGTGATTGCGAAAAGTATTAAACCAATTACCAGGGGCCACCTTTCTGTATAGCCGGAGACGAATGCATCAAGCAGAACCCATATAAGAGCACCCAGAAAAGGACCTAATGTACTTGATGCCCCGCCCAATATCCCCATAAAAACCGCATTTCCTGAACTTTGCCAATTGGCTATCTGTGGCACAACACTACGGGTGTGGATGCAAAAAAGAATCCCTGCCAATCCCGCAAGGAGTCCAGAGAGAATAAAGGCTTTATGCATATGATTCCTTGTCTTAATGCCAACAAAAGTACTGCGCACTATGTTTTCCCGAATACATTTTAAGGATAAGCCAAAAGGAGAATTTACGATGATATAGAAAACGGCGGATGCAAGGGCGACAACAAGAAGAATAAACAAATAATAGTGGCGAGCATTCACTAAGAATTCAGGAGGAAGTAGTCCTTGTATTCCATTATCTCCGCCCGTGACACTATACCATTGAAAAAGTATATAAAAAGTACACTGAGAAACCACAACGGTCATGATTGCGAAGTATATGCCCGACAGGCGAACACAGAGATACCCCATAATCCATGCCCACACGCCCGCCGCAAAGATACCAATAAGAATACATAAAAAGAACGGCAAGTGCAGTTTTGTCAAAGCCAGGGCAAACCCATAGGCCCCAAAGGCAAAATAGGCTCCTTGACCGAAACTCAATAACCCGGTATGACCATATAAGAGCGCAAAACTCATTGCAAAAAGACTCATAATCAACGCTTCCGTCAATACCTGGACGCTAAAAGTATCCAGCACGAATCCCAAGCCTACCATAACAACGAGAACGGACAGACCCACAACAAGCGTCATCGGTTTTATATTTGCTGTGTCAACACCAAACATTAATGCATCCTCCCAACCGTTCCCATTAAACCCCAGGGTCTAAATGTAAGAATCACACCGGCTAAACAAAAGATCAGTAAAGTAGCCATTTTAGGTACAATCAGAATACCGAATGAATATGTTAAACCCACAAGAAGTGAAGCAACGGCGGTGCCGACAAAGCTCCCCATCCCACCGATTACCATGACACAAAAACATTCAATCAGAATTGCATGACCTTGTCCCAGGTCAACCATACCAACCAGGGGCCATGCCGAACCGGCAATGCTTACCAACAATACACTGAGCATGAACATCGCAAGGTAGATTCTCTTGATCGGGATACCAAGACAACTGATCATCTCCTTGTAAGAGTATGCCGCCCGCAGAATCCGCCCTAATCTTGTCCGTGCAAGCAAAAACCAGGTACCCAAACCTGTTACGATGCCAAGTGCTAAAACAAATATACCTGCCATGGGAAAACTGATGGCGCCCACAGTTATTGCTTGCGTCAAAAAATCAGGTTTTGCGATATAGAGCGGCGTGGCTCCCCATAAAGCCTTGGTGAGATCATCAATGACATAGATTATCGAAAAGGTTATGAGAAGTTGCTCCGGCATCATACGATTATACAAATGGCGGAAAAATAACCGCTCGATAATCCAGGCAAAAGTACACATGCATATTGCCGACATAGTCAAGGCAATAAAAAAGGAAAAGTTATAACCCAAAAGTATCCTGCTGAATGTCCATGTTACATATGAGGCTACCATGTAAAAACTGAAGTGCGCCATATTCAGTACACCCACAACGCCAAAAAGAAGAGTCAGCCCGGAGGTAACGAGAAAATACAGCGCACTCCTCACCAATCCACTAAACAACTGGTTTATAAAAAGATCTATACTCAACTGTCCCTCCACAAAATGATCAAGGTTCTCTATCTCCGGCTATCATAAAAATCATTTCGAAGTCAGAATCATAATGTCAAAACAAAAAGCCTCATTTCCCTACAGTTAAAGATATCTCGGTTCAGCTAACTATTGTCGCTGTCATTCCTGAAGCGGGTTACCAGCTCCAGGAATGACTTTTCCATTCCACAATCCATCCGGTTTACTTCTTTTCTGACCAAGGTGTAAATTTTATACCCTTCTCCGCTCTTATCTTCTTGACTTCTTTTTCGCTACGCCAAGTCTTTTCTCCTGGAACCACCAGTACATCCTTACCTATACAATATCCCCTTTTCTTGTCAAAATACGATGTTGAGAAGTACATTGGACTGTTCATTTGATGGTCAAGAGCCCTGAAGTAAAGTTCGCCTCTGAGTGTTTTGAATTTACCCGATTCAAGGGCTTTTGCAATGGCATCACGATCAAAGCTACCGGCCCTCTTGATGGCTTCAGCCAGAGCAATGATATTGTCATAGGCCAAAATAGCAAAGGCTCCCGGATCCCTGCCCGTACGTTTTACATATTCCTTGTGAAAAGCCTCCATTTCAGGACCTTTTATGGCATAGAAGGCTCCACGGCTGTATATTCGTTGGCCTTCGGGAAATTCTTCCTTTAAAGCCATTAAATCCGGTTCCATGCCCTGACAATGAAATTTGACTTTTTCGAAAAAGCGATACCCCTTGGCCTGGCGTATGAAAGTCTGAAAGGTGCCGCCTACAAAAACTCCGTAGACAAGATCCGGTTTCTTATTGAGAATAGCCGTAATGTAGGAAGAAAAGTCAACCTCCTTAAGGGGTGCCCAATATTCTCCTATATTTTTGGCGTTGGGGTTGACTTCTTTTATTATTTCATTAAATGTTTCCACATTAGCATGGCCCCACTCATAATCAAGCGCAATGGTTACATAGGTCTTGAACTTGTGATTAGCAAGAGCTCTGGCTGCCGAACTTGCTTCCATATAGGTATTGGGAGTCATCTGAAAGAAGTATGGATGAATCCTTTCGATGTTGGCCTTTTCTGCATTTGAAGAGCTCGATAGGTGGATTACTTTGTGCTCCCTCGTCACTTCAAGGGCGCCAAGCAATTCCCCGCTACCCGTGCCCCCAAGCAATACATCGATCTTATCCCTGCCGATTAAATCCTGTGTAGCTCGTACCGCAGTATCCGGCTGCGCTTTTGTATCACGCTTAAACAGCTCCATCTTTCTTCCCAATACGCCTCCTGCGGCATTTACCTTGTCAACGGCCATTTCACAGGCGGGATAAGTCTCTTCGCCATACACCGAAAACACACCACTGAACCCCTGAATTACACCAATCTTATAGGTTTCAGCAGCCGACACTAAAGCAATACTTGCGTGCAACAACAAACCACTGAGTAATACAACCAGACCAAAAACCCTTAACAACCTAACTTCCTTCATCGCTTACCTCCTTAATTCATTCTTGATTTTATATAATTATTCACATCCAAGAATCGTGAAACCGATACTAACCACGCTTCATTCTCTCCTCAAGGTCCTTTTTGAGTTCAAATTTCTTGACCTTCCCAAGCTCGTTAAACGGCATAACATCGATAAATTCAAGCCGTTCCGGCAGCTTATAATAGGCTAAGTCCCTTTCAGACAAAAAGTTTCTAATTTCGTCAAGAGTCAGGGTTGCACCACTTCTGAGTTTAACGTAGGCACACACTTTTTCCCCAAGGTCCGGGTCCGGCATGCTGAGCACCGCAACGGACTCGACGCTCGGATGTTCGTAAATTTCATTTTCAATTTCCGCCGGTAAAATGTTTTCTCCACCGCGTATTATTAAATCTTTTATCCTTCCTGTTATGTGAAGATTGCCATCCTCATCGAAAATCCCCAAATCACCAGTATGGAACCATCCATCTTTGTCAAAAGATAGTTTGTTCAACTCCGGGTCGTTGTAATATCCGGCCGATCTCACAGGACCATTGATGCAGACTTCTCCCTGTTGTCCGGTTGGAACAGTTTCTCCTCTCCCATCTATTATCTTCCATTCGGTTCCTCTTTGAGGACTGCCTACTGTCTCCTGTTGTGTCTTGAGGGGCAGTCCCCACTTTGTTGTTGTATAGCCGGCTTCGCTTGTTGCATACCAGAGATTGAAATGACATTTCATTTCCTCTCTCACCCTCTTTACCACCTCCGGAGGGCATGCTGAGCCAAATGAAATAAGTGTTCTTAAAGAACTTACATCAGTTTTCTTGAATAGGGGGTCATCCATGATCCTCGCAGATTGTGCAGGCACCACCATCAGTATCGTTACTTTTTCTTTCTGCATCATTCCTATTCCCTTTTTGAGGTCCATATCGCTAACGGTTGTCACCCTGGTCCCCAATAACATGTAGGCGTTCAGGGCGAGGACAAAGGCTATGTGGGTAAAAGGACCCATGTATAGTACTATGTCGTTATGGGAATTTAAATAGCTTTCATTGAAGGCCCTTCCTTGATGTGTAAACATATTTAAAGTCCACATTACCCCTTTTATCTTGCCTCCCGTTGTTCCGGAGGTGAGAAATATTGCATTTATGTCGTTTGATGTCGGTCTAAATTGTTCAAGATAATCTTTTGGATACTTATTATCTACGCTGTCACTGATTAAATCATTGAAGCTAATTATACCTTTATGCAGCTTGTCGCCGACAATGATAACACCTTTCAATTGACGGTTAGTTGATAAAATCCACTCATGCATTTCCAGGAAGTCAAAACCTCTGTATTTGTCCGGAGCAACAATATATTCGCAGTGAAAACGCGTAATGATGTCTTCTATATCCCTTTTTCTTAAAGGAGTATGGATTGGGAGTGTGACTGCACCTATTTTTGATAAAGCATAATAAATGTATACAAATTCAACACAATTATGTAGCTGGACGCCCACTATCACTCCTTTTTTTATTCCCATTTCAAGGAAGTTTAATGCAAGGCGATCAATATTTTGTTTAAGTTCGTTAAAAGTTATTCTTTTATTGTCTTCAACAAAAACCTCATCATTTTTATACATTCTGCAATTTTTCTCTAAAAAGTCCAAAATGTTCTCTTCTCCCCAAAAACCAGCTTTTGTGTACTTATTGATCATTTCCTGCGTAATGAGTGTTTCTATTGCCATATTGGCCCCCTAAGCATAAAAATAGAAAGTTAAAATATTGTGTTAATACACTTAATAAAGGCAAAAATGATGCCAGTTTTACATAGGGCTATAACTTACCGAATATATTGTGGTTTTAAGAGATGATTCCTGTTTGGTTATACGAACAATTGAAACAGGTTTTCAAATTGATGTGAAACAAGATTGTTATAATTCTGCAAAAATTCGGGGGACTAAATCACTTTTTTAGGAACCTGGATATTGTAAGCTTTAATTTTTTTTCTCAATGAAGGTCTTGTTATTTTTAGTAATTCGCATGTTTTTCCTAAATGTCCGGATGCTATTGCCAATGCTCTAATAAGGTGCTGTTTTTCCATTTCTCTTAAGGATTCAAAAGGTTTCTCATTTTTTGTCGAATAATCATCCCCTTCCGATAATAAAGCAATATGTTCTTCAAGGATAATATCCTCGCGACAAAGTATCACGGCCTTAGCTATAACATTTTCGAGTTCCCGCACGTTTCCGGGCCAATGATATGTTAATAATTTTTTCAGCGCATCTTTTGAAACATATTTTTTGGTCCTTCGGGTCTCATTACATATTTTTTGAATAAAGTTGTTAACCAATAAAGGAATATCTGATTTTCTATCTCTTAGGGATGGTATGTTTATTGTAACTACATTCAATCTGAAGAATAGATCCTCTCTGAATTTACACTCCGTTACCATTTTTGCAAGGTTTTTATTGGTTGCCGCTATTATCCGCGCATTTGACTTTAAAGTTTTTACAGCACCAACTCTTTCAAACTTTCTTTCCTGTAAAAATCTCAAAATTTTAGCTTGAGTAACCAAAGTAAGCTCGCCTATTTCGTCAAGAAAAAGCGTACCCGACTCTGCCAATTCAATTTTTCCTTTTTTTGAATAAACTGCATGGGTAAATGCTCCTTTTTCATGTCCAAATAATTCGCTTTCCACCAGTGTTTCAACTATAGAACCGCAGTTTATTACAATAAAAGGACCTTCCTTTTGCTGGCTATTATAATGAATTGCTTTTGCTACGAGCTCTTTGCCCGTTCCACTTTCACCCTGTATGAGTATCGTTACGTTATTGTTGCATGATAAGCCGATGAGTTTAAATACTTCTTGCATAGATTTGCTTTCACCGATAATAACATTTGTATTATGAGGGGGTTTTTGTTTGAAAACATTATCGTAATTTAGTATTTTGCTTTTCGCTTTCAATGCTTCAGCAACTTTTTGGATACTGATATCAAGTTCTTTTATATTTATAGGTTTGTGAATATAATCAAAAGCACCGTATTTCATTGCTTCAATAGTGGTCTGCATATCGTGAAATGCAGTAATCATAATAACAAAAGTTTTTTCATTAATTTTTTTAATTTGCTTTAATACATCGATACCATTTATATCAGGCAGCCGAATATCCAATACCACCACATCCGGTGTTTTAGACTCAAATTTCTCTACACCCTCTCTTCCATACTCTGCAGTTATAACCTCATATCCTTTTTCAACGAAGAACATATATAGGGATTCGGTTATGGCATTTTGATCATCTATGATTAAAATCTTCAAATTCAAGACTCCACTTTTACATAAACTAACACGATATTGTTGTTGCTAAGTAACAAATTAAGATGCTCATGATAGACTTTAAGCCCTTTGATGCTTTCTTATATCAACATGCTTATTCAACTTATTGCTCATGGATAAGTTTGTTGGGATCAACATATCAAATGATGTTCCTTTTCTCCCCAAGCTTTTAACAGATACAGAACCACAATGGGCATCTAAAATCTTCTTTACATTTGGCAACCCCAATCCTACTCCGTCCTTTTTCCCCTTTGTGTAAAAAGGTTCAAAAACATATTTCTGATCCTCTATCCCAATGCCAATACCATTATCTATTACAGATATTTTTATGTATTCTTTCGAATTATGAATGATCTTTTTAGCTTTGACTTCAATTTTATTAAAACGGCTACTACCATTTAAAGCCTCTACTGCATTTTTTAAAATGTTGGTCAAGGCTTGCATGATCTTTTCTTTATCTATAAATACATTCGGGAGATTAGAAGCAAGTTTTATAGACAATCGACAATTCTTTTCATTTATACCAGGCTCAAGGAGTTCAGCTGAACGATCAACTATTTCCCGGATATTTGTTAAAGCATATTCAAGTCTTACCGGTTTTGCAAAACCAAGTATTTGAGATAGTACACTTTCCAACTTAATTAACTGTTCATTGACTATTTGCATTCTTCTTAGATCATAATTTTCGAGCTTCAAGCAGTTCAACAACAATTGAACATTCACCTTGATAGCCGATAAAGGATTTCTAATTTCGTGAGCAATAGAGGTAGTAAGTTTCCCAATTAATGCAAGCCGTTCTTTCTGCCTCACATTTTCCTCTGCCTCTAACCTTTTAGTTATATCGGTACACAAACCAAGAAAGGCATCTTTATTGTTGTATTTAATTGATGTAACTCTATTTTCTGTGGGGAAATAATGGCCATGCTTATCTTGCCGCAGATAAACATATTGCATGGTGTTGGTCTTTTCATACAATTGTGTTTTAAAATGTCCGTCCACAATAGTTTTTGAATCAGGCGCTACCAACTTCAGATATTTTTGTCCTATCAGTTCATCGAAGCCATATCTGTGCATTTCACAAAACGATATATTTGCAAAAACTATCCTATCTTCCTGGCAAACAAAACATCCGTCACTTATTCCTTCAACTAATATCTGGTAATTTTTTCGAGATTCCTCAAGCTCATTAGTCCTTGTTTTCACTTCTTTATCTAAATCTTGGGCATAGTTCTCCAAGGCTTGTTCATGTATTGATTTAAAAAAATCGCTAAAACGAAAAACAACTAAGTCAATGATACGATTAATAAATTCCAAAACTTTATACAGTTCGGCGCCGCTGTATATTTTGAAAATTATCGGAAATAAAATATATCGGAAATCACTAAAACCACGCTGTATTTCATTAAAAGAAATATTTTGTGATCTACGGGTCTGTGTTACCCATTCTATAAACCTGTCTATATTCTTATAATCATTATTCTCGATAATGTCGCAAAAAGCATCGTATGCAGCACTTGCTCCCACATGAATATCATCAAAACTCAATTTAATATACCCTGGTTTCAATAAATTGGTTTTTTTTGCCCATTTTGCTACTAATGGCACCTTATTTTGTTTTAAAAAAACCAATAGATCAGTAACCATAGTTTATCAGTCCCATATTTTTTTAAATTTTAACAGCAATTTGTCAACCTTGCAATAATCCATTTAAAACAATTTCAATTTCTAAACTGTAGGGAGAGAATTAAGGGAACATTCTTTAAAAAGTAGGAAACTGTTTGACGTTCCTCTTGGAAAAGCAAAAAAAGATCTTGCAACGACACATTCAGTCTTGATCCCATCCTCACTTTCTTAATTATCCTGCATTTAAAAAGATACCTTGGGTAGCTGTAACTTATTGAATTTATTATAGCGGAAATATATGGGAATCGAAAACTTCTGCTATCCTGTAAGCGATGAATATCATCTATGTACTTACAGACTTGTTACAAATCTGGAATAGGCCTGCACGATCGTAGCCGTATTGGCTACGAGTTAAATAGAAAATACTCTTACCCCGGACTTAATAAAAAACGAAAAAACGCATGCAGCACAAAGCCACTGTGATCTTCCCTCAAAACAGTGGACACACCGAAAGGTTCGATATTATGATATGTAAACCAATTTTGATATTATATAATCCATATATTTCAAGAGAGGCGGATGTTAAAAAGCGGTAAGCGATAATAAAGCATGCAATAGACATTAAAGGGAAGGCAGTATGCGATTTTATAGGCATCTGAGGTTTTGCATCGGGAATATCATAGGCATAGGCGGCATTATTTTAATGTTGTTTCCTTTGATTCTTTCAGGTGCAACATTAACACCTTTTGTGCCGAACGATCCCCTTTTCCTTTATGATGGAGAAGACAATAAATATAAGTACTTCCCGGGGCAGTGGTATTTGCAAAATACAGCGCCCTCGGAGATAACCGTCTATATCAAATCGCTTGAAAAAAATGTAACCATGAAAAATTCCAATGTGGATGCAAATCTAAAAGGTGCATGGAATCTGGGATATACGGGAAGTGGGGTTGTGATAGGGATAATTGACAACGGCGTAGAAGGGACACATGAAGATCTTAAAGAAAACTACAGTACGAAATTGAGCCGCTCGTTTCTGAACGGCAAGATAGACGATAAGCAGGGGCCGGTAGCACAGAGTGATAACCACGGCACAGCCGTTGCCGGTGTGGCCGCGGCCAGAGGGAATAATGAGACCGGCGGCGCCGGGGCTGCCCCTTACGCTAAAATTGCAGGGCTGCGTCTTCTAAGCGGCAGCCAGACAGATGAGGATGAATTTAATGCCTACATGTGGGGAAGCGGGTTGGCGTTCGATAAGAATACCGGCAAGTATACAATAAAAAGTAAGCCCGAGATTGCCGTTAAAAACCACAGCTACGGAGCAAAAACACCCTTTGCCGGTGAGGAAAACATAGTTTTGGAGTCCCTGGCCAAGACGGCGGCCAACGGAGTAATCCATGTATTTTCCGCAGGCAATGACAGGGGTACGGCAAATGAAGATACAAACAAAACAGTAGTAAACAGTTACAGGGATGTCATTAATGTGGCGGCCCTGGGCAGTGACGGCAAATATACCGATTACAGCAGTTATGGCGCAAGCGTTTTTGTCACGGCCCCTTCGAACCGTAGCGATTATAAAGCATTCGGGATTACTACTTCAGACCGTACCGGTGATAACTTCGGGTACAATGCGTATTCCGACAAAAATAAATGCGGTAAAGACGGTACAGACTGCGGTGATATAGATGATGCTTTTCCTGATACCGATTACACATCCACCTTCGGCGGCACATCCTCCTCCGCCCCTCTCGTCTCCGGCATACTGGCATTAGGGAAAGAGGCAAACCCCACAATGGATGTCCGTATGGCCAAACATGTCCTTGTTTTGACAAGCAACAAGGTTGACCCCACTGATCCGGGATGGGTCAAAAACGGGGCAGGCAAGTGGTTTAACCCCAATTACGGTTTCGGCAACATAGATGCGGGCAAGTTTGTAGAAACCGTGAAAAAAGTCACCTATATTAGCGAGCAGACCGTTTACCCCACAACGATCAAGACAGTAGACGAATCGATAAAATATATAAACAGCAGCGGTGTGGGTGGAACGAGCAAGGCCCTTACCCTGACTACAGCAGAGCTGACCGCCTCCTTGAGGAAGCCCCTTGAGGGCGTAGAGGTTGATCTCAATTTTACCCATTCAAAGCGGGGCGACCTGACAGCCATTATCACATCTCCATACGAAACAAAAAGTTGCCTGCTTTATTCCACCTCCAGCCTTCCCGCCGATAAGCAGGATACCGCAAATGTTACAAAATTTAGCTGGACATTCCTTACCAATGCCTTCTGGGGAGAAGATCCTCTTGGCGGAAAAGACAAGACAAGCGGCACATGGACCATCACCATGGGAGACACGGTCAACAAAAACGGAGCAGGCGCCTGGAACAGTTACAAACTTACCCTGCTTATGGGCGAGATAGTCTTAAGCTCAGGTGGTACCACAACCCAGACGCAGGATATCAAGGCCAAGTCCGTGACATTACAAAACTCCAGCGATATCTTCCGGAATCAAACGAATACGACCCTTGAGGTGAGCAATAAGCTCCGGGTTACAAGCGGAGAATTGAATGTCAACGGTAAGGTTAAGATGTCTACCAGGGCTTCAGACGATGAAGACCCTGAAGATGGGTTGTTATACCTTGACGGGGGCATTGTATCCGGTGCAGGCGTCATCGATGCTCCTTATGGCTTCTTTCATCTCTCAGGCACTATCAAGCCCGGCAACTCCATAGGCACCCTCACCATCAACGGCGACTATTGCCAGGACACCCAGGGAACGCTCCTGACCGAGGTCGCCTCCACAACCGGCAACGACCTCCTCGCAATAAACGGCGCAGCAGACTTGAACGGCATCCTCCAGACCTCATGGACAGGCGGATATACACCTGCAATAAAAACAAAGTTCGGGACCATCATCACCGCCTCAACAG
>Ga0074199_1000625_pt1 | contig 48996 bp, 38 predicted proteins | sample EPASupsiteSAE347_FD_64528 | JGI IMG/M metagenome (GOLD analysis project Ga0074199, IMG submission 64528) | Bioremediated contaminated groundwater from EPA Superfund site, New Mexico - Sample SAE3-47 | ecosystem: Environmental > Aquatic > Deep subsurface > Groundwater > Contaminated ... | reverse complement strand
CAGCCGACTGCGGACCCACCCCCCGCTTCGCGTACCCCTCCAAGGAGGGGATCATAACAGCTTGTCCCGTAATCTCTTGGGTTCCCCTCCCGTGGAGGGGTGGCCGAAGGCCGGGGTGGGTTCCGAAAAGACTTTTGCAACTGACTCGGACTGTTAGAGAAAGAAGAAATGCCTAAATTCACCTTACGGTTTGCCGGCAACGAACAAACCGAAGGTGATTCGTGGCGTTCGCTGGACAGCCGTTCAGCAAAAGGAGATGAATGCGTATGGTTCAGATACCGATCATCCAGTTCTCGCAGGAACAGAGGGAGTTGTGGGAACACGTCAAGACTCTCTGGGCAATGTCCAAAGCGCGAAATGAAAATCATATCCGCGCGACAATCCACCCGCAATATGTCGGATGGGATATGAACGCGGCATTCCCCCATGACCGGGAAGCCGCCGTACAGTCCGTCTTGGGGAATTCTCCGACTCTTTGCGAATACCATCTCCATCCTCTGAGCGTTCAGATTTACGAGGGGCAAATCGGAGTCGTCCACTATTCCTATTCCGCGACAGTCTTGCCGAAGGACGGACAGACTCTTGCCGTCACAGGGAAATGGAGTGAGGTTCATTTAAAACGTGATGGGAGATGGACAATGGTGTCGGTGAGCGGCAGGCCAGACAAACCGGCAAAATGAATGCCGATGCCTTTCAGCGTACGGTCGCAAAGCCGGCCGCCGCTGAAGGCCGTCGTTCGAGCAAAAAAATCATTGACGGTAGACACCAAAAAGATATAGTATTTATACCGTTATGGAATTTGAATTCGACAAACAAAAGAGCCGATCAAATAAAGAAAAGCACGGAATTGACTTTGTGGAAGCACAAATGTTGTGGCACGACATCAGCCGGGTAGAAATTCCCGCCAAAACAAAAGATGAACCGAGGATGTTGGTTATAGGAACAATAAACAAGAAACATTGGACAGCCGTCATTACTTATCGAATCGTTAAAACACGAATCATCTCGGTCAGACGATCCAGGCCGGAGGAGGTACAGATGTATGAAAGCTAAAGAATTTGATGCGAAATTTGAAAAAGGCGGAAACGTCATCAGCTATCTTGACTTGTCTAGGGCTAGAAGGCCCGACCAAGAGCAACGCCGGGTTAACGTTGATTTTCCCAACTGGATGATTCATTCGTTGGACAAAGAGGCCCACAAATTGGGGGTCACCCGCCAATCCATCATCAAGGTCTGGATTTCCGAACGGCTGAAAGAAAAGACTGCTTGAGGAAAAGCCGGCTCGAACAATCAAATGCACCGTATTCTTCGCCCGCGGCGGGCTCGAAACGGTGATTTAGGTGTATGAGGTAACGAACCGTTTACTTGCGAGATGAAAGGAGCCCGCCATACCAATTGCCTTTATAGGTATGTAGGCTGGGGGCGCATTCAGGTGGCAACATCTGGGTGGAACTTGCCCCGACACGGTACCGCGAACCCAGTCGGGGGTGCCGACCAAACCTGTAGACCGTAGTACGAAAACGAATGATGCAGCCTCGTGAGTTCAGATTGGGCGAACATAGCTGCCCGATTGAGGGATAAACTCCGTGAGAACGGAGCTATTCGCCGACCCCGTACGTTTTGGGGGAAGGCCAATGCCCGCCGGAGAGGAAAAGGATAAGAGAACCGGCGGGGGACCTGGGGTAAGGTCAGCGGCATGCAGGGAAAGCGAACGGAGAGTCAGTTGTAAAAGTCCCGGAAAAGACGGGCACGACCTGCCCGCAGTGCCTTCGGCACAGCCGATGCAGGCGGGCAAAGCGTGGAGTTCCAAAATCGAAGAAAAAACGCCTGTTTTGGAGATGGAGGGACGCGCTTCGTCGCGTCCGTTGGACTTTTGCAACTGACTCAGGAGTCTGATTATCAATGAAAGTCCTGATTGCCCCGAACAGTTTCAAACAGTGCCTGGGCGCCGGATCGGTCGGCGAGGCGATTGCCCGCGGCGTGCGCGCGGTTTTTCCCAAGGCTGAAATTAAAATACGTCCGCTCGCGGACGGCGGCGACGGTTTGCTGGACGTGTGCGCGCGCTGCCTGCCTTCGGAATATGTGACGGTTGACACCTTCGATCCGCTTATGAGGCCGATCAATACTTCCTGGCTCAAAGTGGGGAGCGAGGCCGTCATCGAGATGGCGCAGGCTTCCGGCCTGGCTCTTTTAAAGGGACCTGAGGAATGCAAGCCCATGATTGCCTCGACTTTCGGCACCGGCCTGTTGATCAAGGCGGCCCTGGCGGCAGGATGCCGTGAAATCGTAGTCGGCCTTGGAGGCAGCGCCACGGTTGATGCAGGCTGCGGCATGGCGGCGGCCTTGGGGTTCAACTTGCTCGACAGAAACGGGAAACAAATACCTGTCGGCGGAGGAGGGCTTGGAGCGTTGGATAAGATAATTGCATCCGACCGCGACGAACGTCTGTCCGCCGCGAAAATAATCTGCATAACCGACGTGCGCAGTCCCCTGCTTGGCCCGGAAGGCGCCGCCAGACTGTTTGGACCGCAGAAAGGCGCCACGCCGGAGCAGGTTGAGATCCTTGAGCACAATATCGCCCATTGGTCCGAGGTCGTCGAGCGGGATTTGCATGTTGATGTCCGCAATGTGCCCGGCGCAGGGGCGGCCGGCGGCGGCGGCGCCGGCTGCGCGGCTTTTTTCGGCTCCAGACCGCAGGGCGGCGCGGAATGGGTCGGCGGACGGCTCGGACTTGAAGAAGCAGTGGCCGAAGCGGATATTATTTTTACCGGCGAGGGGAGGATTGATTCGCAGACCGCTTTCGGCAAAATACCGGAATATGTCGGCCGGCTGGCCAGGCGGCACGGCAAGCGCGTGGTTGCGCTGGGCGGCTCGGTGGAAGAGGGGACTGATTTAAGTCAGGCCGGCATAGCCGAATGCCGCTGCATAAACCCGCCCGGCATTTCCCTGGCCCAGGCTTTTCGCGATGCCGAAAAAAACCTTGCCTTGGCGGCCGAGCAGGTTATGATTGATTTTTTACGGAGGTGATATATGGCAAGTCCGTCTGTTCTGGCCCCGGTCGGCATGGCTTTGGAAACCGTACGCCGGGTTCTTTTTCGGCCCTTTATTCCGATCAAATGGCTGGCGTTGGGGTTTACGGCTTGGCTGGCCGTGCTTGGCGAAGGCGCCGGACTAAATCTCGGGTCTAACTGCAACAGGCAACATGTTACAAAAGTTTGCCGGCCGGCCTGGGATTTTATCCTAGCGCATCTGGCCATTTTTATTCCATTGTTCATCCTGTTTGCAACCATTGCCGTAATTTTCCTTCTGCTCGTCATGTGGGTGAATTACCGCGGCAAATTCATGTTCCTTGACAACGTTACGGGAGACCGGGCCGAGATTGTCCGGCCCTGGCGGCAATTCCGCGCGCAGGGCAACTCCTGTTTTTTGTTCAACGTTTGTTTTAATGCGGCCGCGATTGGAGTGCTGCTGCTGGCGGCCGGACTGGTCTTGTTGGTAGGCTGGCCGGACTGGTCGCGTTCGCAGTTTTCATGGAACGCGGCGTTTGCGCTGATGCTTGGCATCGCTTTTTTCTCATGCTTTATCATAACCATGGTCTGCGTTGAAACGTTCCTGGAGGATTTCGTGATACCGATCATGGCCTTCCGGAACTGCCGGGTCATGGAAGGCTGGAGCATGTTTTTCGATTTATTCCGGAAAGACGCCGGAATGTTTATTTTATACCTCCTTTTCAAGGCGGGCCTCGGGGTGATCATCGGTCTGATAAGCATGCTGGTCTGCTGCCTGTTGTGTTGCGCGGTGCTGATTCCTTATGTCGGAACGGTCATCCTTTTGCCGGTTTATGTTTTCTGGCGTGCATATTCGGTCCATTTTCTGGGACAGTTCGACAACAAGTTGAAGCCGTTCAAGGACGGTCAGGCGTCTTACATAACTCTTTCAACCGATTAAGAGAGGTTTCAGAACCGCAATACCCATGACGGTCATAGGAAACATTCTGAAAAAGGCGGTTGACCTGAAGGCCTCGGATATTCACATCAAGCCGGACAAGCCTCCTTTTTTCCGGATCAACGGCAGGCTGGTGGAAAGCGGTCTGCCGGTTGTGGAAGACTATAATATCAGGAGCCTTGTGGATGAAATCCTGCCGCCGCACCTGAAAAAGGCGGAGGAGCAGGTGAAGGAACTGGACTTCGCCTATTACGAGCAGGATGTCGGACGGTTCCGCGTCAACGTTTTTATCGCCCGCAACCTGCCGGCGCTTTCCTTCAGGCACGTCAAGGAGCGCATCCCGACCGTGGCCGAACTGCATCTGCCGCCGGTCATCGAGAAAATGGCCCTGGCGGACAGCGGTCTCATCCTGGTGTGCGGTGCCACCAGCATGGGCAAATCGACCACCATGGCCGCCATGATAGACTCGATCAACAAAACCCAATGCTGCCGGGTAATCACGATCGAGGACCCCATCGAATATATTTTTGAGGACGATAAGTCCATGATCACCCAGCGGGAGGTGGGACTGGATACGAACAGTTTTCACGCGGCACTGAAGCACGTGGTGCGCGAAGACCCGGATGTGATCGTGATCGGCGAAATGCGCGACCATATCAGTTTTTCCGTGGCTTTGGCCGCCGCCGAGACCGGACACCTGGTGCTTACAACCCTGCACGTGAGTTCGGCCGCCTATATTGTGCACCGCATACTCGATTTCTTCCCGCAGGACGAACGCGATCAGGTGCGCAACACGCTGGCCAACTATCTGGTGGGCGCGGTATGCCAGCGCCTGGTGCCCGCCTCAAAGGGCGGCATATGGCCGGCCGTTGAGGTGATGATGAATACACCCACGGTCCGCAAGCTCATAATGGAAAACCAGCTTGAAACTCTGCCGGCCGCCATGGAAACAGGCGAGGAGGACGGCATGCAGACCTTCAACCAGGCATTATATCAGATGATCAAGAAGGGCATCATTACCGAGGAGGATGGCCTGAGCCATTCCCCGCGCCCGGAGTCGTTGAAAATGAATTTGCAGGGTATTTTCCTGGACGAAGGCCGGCGTATTCTGGGGTGACGATGAATAAAAGATTGTCTTTGCCGCCGATTCTGGTAGAAGATAGATTGAATTAAGCAGGAAAGAGAGGATAATATGGAAATTACACGTGAAACAATGAAAGCTGGCGAAAGCGAGAAAACCGTTGAAACAATCCATATCCAGGGCCGCCTCGATTCCATGACTTCGCAGGAATTCGAAAAGCAGCTTTTTAAACTGCTTGACGAGGGCAAGACGCTGGTCGTTCTGGATTGTTCCAAGCTGGATTATGTGAGCAGCGCCGGCTTGCGGGCCTTCCTTTCAACGGCCAAAAAGGCCAGGCAAGTCCAGGGAAAACTGACCATCGGTTGTCCCAGCCTGCAGGTCGGTGAAATTCTCGATGTGGCCGGTTTTTCCGGAATTTTGCCGATCTTCAAGACGCTTGAAGAGGCCGTCAACGCCGCTGCGGTATAAGAAAACAATTCACCGCCCGCTGCGCTTGAGACGCAGAGAACGCAGGACAGGAAAATCGACTTAAAGCGTTCAAAAAATAGAGTGGTTGTTCTCATCTCTGCGAACTCGGCGCCTCCGCGGTGAAAAGTCTTGAAAAAATGAATTTGGCCGACATGCTTTTTCTGCTCGCCCTTGATCAGAAACAGGGCGAAATCAAGCCTGGATTAGAGCGTCGCCTCGATTGTATCCTGGCCGGCGCACTGCTGATGGAGCTGGCGCTGCAGAACCGCATTGACACGGATGTCACCTGTCTGAGATCGGGACCGTCGGAAGAATCCCGCGATCCCCTGCTTTTGCGCGTGGTGAACAAACAACCGACCGGCGACGCTCTGCTCGATCACGTCCTTAAGGAATTGCAGTACAAGTCCGATCCGCGTCCCACGTGCGACTGGCTGGATTATTTTTCCAGGGAGGGAAAAAGCGGGGAAAAGGTGGTCCGGCAAATCCTTATGGATCAACTTGCCGGCAAGGGGGCGCTTAAGGTGGAGGAAAAAACAGCATGGCTGTTTTTCAAAACGCGCCGTTATTTCGCGGCCGATGTTTCGGAGATTGACTCGGTGAAAAAACGTCTGCGGGAGCTTGTCCTGGACGAAGAAATTCCCGACCCGCGCGAAATTGTCCTGGTGGCGCTTGCCGATGCATGCGGTCTGTTCGGGGAAATGCTCTCGCCCGAGGATCTAGAGCGCGCCCGCCCCCGGATAAACACCCTGCGCAAGCTCGACCTCATCGGGCAGGCCATGGCCCATATCATCCGCGATGTGGAACACAACATTGCCTCGAACGTCCCGGACTGACGATCGTCTGCTTGACCCTGCCCCTCTGATCGCTGATCTCTCTGGCGCGCTGTTTTCTTTTCACCACCGTTCGCGCACCAGGATAAAGTACAGCAGTAGCGCGACGCTTATCAGCATCATCGGCCATTTCAAGTCCCTGCGTTTGCCGCTGATGAATTTGATGAAGGGGTAGGTTATGAATCCTATTGCCAGGCCGTCCGCAATTGAAAAGGAAAGCGGTATGCCGATGGCGGTCAGGAAGGCGGGAATGGCTTCGCTGTAATCGCTCCATTCTATCTTGGAAATGTTCTGGATCATCATAAAGCCCACGATCACCAGCGCCGGCGCCGTGATCGGCGCATAACTGCCGACCATTTTGACGATCGGACTGAAAAACAGCGCCAGTATGAAAAGCGCCGCGACCGTCACGCCGGTCAAGCCGGTTCTGCCGCCCTGCTCCACTCCGGCCGCGCTCTCGATATAGCAGGTTACCGTGCTGTTGCCCATGCAGGCGCCCATGGCCGTGCCAACGGCATCGGCCATCAGCGCGCGGTTGGCCCGTGGCAGCCGGTTGTTTTTCATGAATCCCGCCTGTTCCGCCACGCCGATCAACGTGCCCATGGTATCGAAAACGGCCATGAAAAGGAAAATAATGATGAATGGCGCCATGGCGGTTGAACAGGCTCCGGCCAGGTCCATCTTGAAAAATATTTGTCCGGCCGGGGGCGGGGCGGAGAAAATTTTATCGGCTATTGTCAAATTGGTCATCAGGAGCGACTCCTTGACCGGTTTGGCGCCGGCAATTATTTCCGGTAAAAAGGGCAGCAGGCTTTTCAGAATTACCGAGATGGCGCAGGTGGCAAGGATGCCCCACAGAATGGAGCCGCGCACGCGCCTGGCGTGCAGCGAGGCGGTGATGATCAGGCCGAACAGGAAAATAATGACGTCCGGCGAGGAAAAATCGGGATTTAATTTCACGGCTGTGCCGGGATTGGGCAGGATAATGCGCGCGTTCTGCAGTCCGATAAAGGCGATGAAAAGGCCGATGCCCACCGCAATGCCGTTTTTCATGCTGGGGCTTACCACGTTTATCAAAGCCTCGCGCACCCCGACCGCGGAAAGGAGCATGAACAACAGGCCGGAAATGAACACCGTTCCCAGGGCCACCTGCCAGGCGTTGGCGAAGCCGGCCGCAGCCGCGGCAGGCACCGCGGAAAAAACGAAGAAGAAATTTTCGCCCATGCCCGGCGCCAGCGCGATCGGATAACGCGCGTAAAAGGCCATGACGAGCGTGGCAAGCGCCGCGGCAAGGCAGGTGCCGGTCATCACCGCCCCGAAATCCATGCCGGTTTTGGTCCCGTAGAGCGCGCCCGACATTACCGCCGGCTGGACGAAGATAATGTATGCCATGGTCAGAAAAGTCGTCAGTCCGGCCAGGATTTCCGTGCGAAAGGTGGTCTTATTCGCGCTCAGGGCGAATATTTTTTCGAGTATCTTGTCCATAATTTGGTAAAGATTGTCATTCCAGCCGGATCAGTTTTATGCCGCTGATTTTCATGTCCCCGTTTCCAAGGAATTGAAACTCGATCCGCATGGGCAGGTTTTGGTAAACGCTGAACTCGGCCATGGATCGCGCGCCGGAAACAACCGGGATCCAGCGCAGCATGGGGTCCCGTTCGTTGCGCTTGACGTTGAATTGTCCCAGCAGCGCGCCCCTTGGAGCTGCGGAACCGAAAACCAGCTCGACAATATATTTCCCCTTTTCAAGCGGAAGTTTCGGGCCGTAAAAAATAAGTCCGCACCTTTCGCGTACTTTTTCGAAGACCACGGCATCGTCACGCAAACTGGTGTAACCGGCGTGAAACATGCATTTTGCGGGCAGAAAAATTTCATCGAGGTCGTCCAGAACGGAAAAATCCTGGGCCGCCAGCGTTATTTCATCGCAGTCGATCGAACCGCTTTCATGCTCGATTTTCAACCCGATCGGGGAGAATTCCCGGAAATTTCCGGCAGGAATATTGATCCAGGTCCAGTCGTCCGACTCGATATCGAGCATGTCGCAACAGATTGTGCGGCCTGCGGCAAGCGCCTCGACGTAAAGCGTCCCCTCTCCCCGGACGCGCGCCATCCATTGCATTTGCGGGTCAGGCGCAATCCGGCGCTGCAGCGGCAGGCACACGGCGGCGCCGGGCTTGTCCAAAGTCACATAAGAATCCCCGGCCGGCGAGGCGGAACTGACAATCTTCGCCTTTCTGGCGGAAGACGCCGCCGGCCAATGCCAGGCCGAACCGAATATTTGCCAATCCTTTTGTTTGTCCGTTCGCTGATCGGCAATCAAGTCATTGAAATTTGTTTGGGATTTTTCATTTTCCAATTTGAACGCCCAGGCGCGCCCAGCCTGTTTGACCAGCTTTAAACGCTCATTTTCCAGCAGGCGCTTTAGCGTCATGCCGACCGGAAATGGACTGACTTTTTCGGGGAAGAGATCTTCATGCAAAATAAGGTAATTTATGCCGCTGCGCAGCAGTCCGTTGACTTGTTTTTCCGTCAACAGCCCCTGGTTCACGCTTTCATAGCGGTTGAAGACGTTTTCGGCATAGGACTTTGGAACAACGGGACTGTAGCCGTTGAGCATGCGCAGGCGATAGAGCGAGGCGTAGTATTGGTAAATGGATGAATCGGCGGCGTCCCCCGGCCAGAGCGGCACGATCATGGCATGCGCTTGTTTGCCGGAGATTGCCGCGTCCTGTATAACCGCCTCGTATGCTCCCTGCTTGAGGTCCAGGATGCAGATTGTCGGATGAACCCTCAGCTTGTATTCCGTCACAACGGCCGCGCAGAAAAGCAGCGCCAGCAGGATTTTTGTCCGCTGATTTTTGAAGCAGCTGAAAATGCCGCTCAATCCGATTCCGGCGGCCACGGAAAGCAGAACCGGCATGAGGCAGAATATCTTTGCCGGCTGGCGGATCATGGCATAGGGCGGAATAAGTTTCCGGCAGGCCCGCAGGAACAAGGCCTGCCAGGGGCCGTGTACGCCGAGCGCAAGAATAACAACCGCCGCAATGCCCGAGAGCAGCAGGCATAAAATAAGCAATTGCCTCGGGTTGCCGCCCTGCCGGCGGGCCGCGCCGATTGCCAGGCAGACAAACCCGGCCGCCAGGAACGAAAGCGCGGAAAAGCCGATGTAAATGTGGTTGGAAACCCCCAGCGGCAGCCATGAAATCAATCCTTGCGCGAGCGGCGAATACAGGGCCACTTCGCGCCAGCCGCGCGAACCGACCGACGCGCTCAAGTGCTTTCCGGCGCCGCCGCCCGCTTCGGCGATTTGCTGCATCAGGACGGGAAAGGCCAGCGCCGCGCCGGCGAAAAGAGGAATTGGCAGCAACGCGAGAAAAATGTTCTGCCATGAAATCCGCAGGCGGGCGCTCGGTCGCGCGCCAGCCGTGAACGCCACCATGGCCCAGGCGGGCGAGGCCAGTGTCCCGAAAAAGAAAATGTGCTGGTCGGTCCATGAGGCAAAGAGAATCGAAATCCCTGCCAGCAAACCTCCCGCAACAGAACCATCTCGGATGGCCAGGTCAATTCCCAGAAGAATGGCGGGAATCCACACACAAGCCCACCCTGCCGGACTTCCGCCGCAGAGATTGATCCAGCGGAATGACAGGGCTATGGCAATCAAGGCGGCGCAGCCCGCCAGCCAGTCCGGCGAAGCGTATCGGCGCACGAGCAACCAGGTGAGCAGATATGTCGACCATAAGGTGAGAAAGCCGGTCAAATTCCACCCCAAAGCCCTGCCACCGGCTGAAGCGCTCACGGCATATACGAGCGAAAAGGGAAAATAATATGAATCGGGACTGTAACCCTCCTTTGCTCCGAGACGCTTTGCGGCCGGGATTTCGGATGATTTCGCAGCGGTCTCGCCGGTATTGAATTCGTACGGGTTGCAAAAAAGAGGTGTTTTGCCGAAAAGCATGTCGCCGGCCAGCCAGCAATAATACATGAATTGCAAATGATCGCCGGGAACCATCGGCTGCACGCTGACAGGCTCCATGTGCGCGGCTGCGGGAACGCCCGAGGAAAAATAACGCGGCAGGGGCCAGGAAAAGCAACCCCAGATGCCGAACGAGATAACAAGTGAAAATAAAAAGAGACGTTTCATACCTGCGCCATGATACTAATCGCATGAATTTAAACCAAATAAAAACAATCAAATAAATTGCGCTTGACAAAATACGATAAAAATGGGACTCTGAATACGTTTGATAGAAAAGGTTTTCTATGAAAGAAATTGTAACCCTCAAATCAATTGCCGATCGCGTTGGCGTTGTCCCCTCGACCGTTTCAAGGATTATCAGGAAAGATAAGACTTGTTACATAAATAAGGCAAAAAAAGAGGCAATTTTGCGGGCAGTCCGGGAACTGGGGTATTCCCCAAACATTGCCGCCCGGAACCTGGTCACGGGCAGAACTTCACATGTCGCCTTTGTGCTTTCGGACATATCCAGCCTTAAGGCGGCCGGTCCCTTTTTTTTCAGCAATATTGAAGGCGCATATAAGGAGTTCGAAAAAAATGGCATGGCGCTTTCATTCGTGTCTCATTTGCCGGGTGACCAACGGGATATTCAGGAAATATGCGCGGCAAAAGGCGTTTATGACGGGCTTATTTTCGGATCTTCCATGCTGCGTGAAACGGATCGGGACGTCATTTTGTGCTCACCCCTTCCCGTGGTAATCCTCGACGATGAATCGGCCTTTCTGGAGGGAACGGCCAGGGTAATTACGGACAAGAGCGACGGGGTTTTTCAGGCCATATCGTACTTGAAAAACATTGGTCACCGCCGGATTGCCTATTATGGTTGTAGCGCAGAAACGAAATCCTATTTTAAGGGTGCAGCATTGAAACTCGGGTTGTATCAGGACGAAACGCTTGTGTTTAATTTTCCGTACAAGGAGATTTATAACCTGACGCTGGACGCGTATTCGGCGGCCGGACCCGTGTTGGAAAATATCCGAAAATACACGGCAATATTCTGTTGTAATGATTTCACGGCGATGGGCTTGTGCCGGCGTTTGAAGGAGGCCGGCATCGAGGCCGGGAAGGACATCAGCGTGATGGGATTTGACGACGTTGAAGAACTCCTTGGCGTGAAAAAAGAAGAGATGTTTCTCACAACAGTACAGAAGCCGCGCGCGGCAATGGGACGGGAAGTTGCGCGATTATTAATGGAGATGATAAAAAGCGGCAAGAAAATCGCGACCACCAGGAAACTGGCCTGCAGTGTGGTGATAAGAAGCTCTACAAAAGCAATATGATATTTTCATAGTTTCAGTGCGAGTCATTCTGACTCATGATTGACTGTTACGGAATCAGGATGGTGGATAAAAATATGGAGAAACTTGTACGTGAACAACGGTTCATGCTTGAATCAAAAAAGGAGTAAAAACAAATGCAACGAAAAAAGCGATACGTGTTGGTTGGGATAGGTAGTCGTTCCTGGACATACACAGTGCCGCTCGTCAAAACATTGAGCATCGAATGCGAGCTGGTGGGGATTTGCGATAACAATTCCGGCCGCCTTGAACTGTGCAATCAGCGAATCATGGAGGAGTTACACGGCCGCACAGTTCCCGCATATCTTGACACGCAATTCGATCAAATGATAGAAGAATGCAGGCCGGACACGGTTGTGGTCACTTCCAGGGATGCCACGCATGATAAATACGTGGTCCGCGCCATGAAGCTCGGCTGTGACGTGGTCTGCGAAAAACCCATGACCATCGACGAAAAAAAATGCCAGCGGATCATTAACGCCGTCAACAAAACCAATCGAAAACTGCGCGTGACATTCAATTGCCGCTACATGCCGCCGATGATGCAGGTCAAGGAAATCCTCATGAGCGGCGCCATCGGGAAGATTATTTCCGTGGACTTGCGCTGGATGTTGGATGTCAACCATGGCGCCTCCTATTTCCGCCGCTGGCACGCCGAAAAAAAATCCTCCGGCGGCCTGCTGATCCATAAGGCTTCACATCATTTCGACCTGGTGAACTGGTTCCTTTCGGCGAACCCGATTGAGGTTTCTGCCATGGGCGCGCGTCAGTTTTACGGTGACAAGAGTGGCATGGCGGAAAAGCTCGGCCTGAAGGGCCATGCCCAGCGCTGTCTCGACTGCCGCTACGACAAGAAATGTCCATTTTATGCCGACATTCGCAAGGATCAAATGTATTTGCCGAACGAGAAGTATGACAAATATCTTCCCAACCGCTGTGTCTTCGGTAAAGGCATTGACATTGAAGACACGATGAACTTGGTTGTCAGTTATGATACAGGGGCGTTTCTTTCATACTCGCTCAACGCCTTCACTCCATGGGAGGGGTTTCACTTCGCCTTCAACGGTGTCAAGGGGCGGTTGGAGTTTGACGATATCGGTTTACCGATCGGCGGCGGAAAGAAACTGCCGGAAGGGCAAAAACCTGGCGCCCATATCCGTCTTTACCCGCATTTCAAGCCGGCGCTAAGCATAAAGACGAAGTTCGGCAAGGGTGGACACGGCGGCGGCGATAACGCGCTATACCGCGATTTATTTACCGCGCATCCGCCAAAGGACAGGCTTTTGCGGGCGGCAAATTACGCCAGCGGCGCCATGAGTATTTTGATCGGCGTGGCCGGCAACAAGAGCATACAGACGGGGAAATCCATTAAAATTGATAGTCTTGTGAGCGGCTTGCCAAAGCCAGAGTTGCCGCCGATGTCGGAGTAAGAAAATACAGAATTAAGCACTGACAAGCATGTGGCCAATTAAGAATTGTCAAACAAACAAAAAAAAGGGAGGTAGCAATGCAAAATAGAACATTAGGATGCGTCTTGGCGTGGGCAATGTTATTCACGGCGTTTTTTATGTTATCGGCGAGAGCGGAAACGGGAAAAGTTCAATACAAGGCCGAAGGGCCCGAGACGGGCGAAAAGTGGTGGGAGCGGCAAATAATCCATACCAGCCTGTTTGACGTGGATGCCGGTGGTGCCATAGCGCTTGATTACGGCGGAGTGTGGTCAAAAGAGGATGAAAAACGGAAAGGATTGAAATGCGTAATAAAGCCGAATTATGGCAATTTTCCGATATCCATTGAGGAAAAAACGCCATTAAGTCCGTTAGTCAAGGTAAGACAGGGATTATTGGATACCGAGCATTTCAAGGTTGTTGACATTGAGCAACATGTTTACCGATATGAAGCCGGGACGGAATGTCTGGTACTGGCGCGCTGTGGCACGGGTGGAAAGTGGGGCTATGTCGGCGCAACGCTGAACGGCAAGGCGGTTGAACGAATTGAAAAATGGCCCAATATTATTCCTTACGCGGTGGAACTGAAGAAAGGCGACGTTTTGGAAATCAAGTCCCAAGACGAGGAAACAGCAATCAGCGTGTTTTATTTTGTTGATGACCAAACTTCCCCGGCAAACGCTGATGACAAGGATCCTGTATTTTTGGGCGAGAGGAAACGGTACGAAGTTCGAAAAAGGCGGATGTTTTCCTCAACAAATTCGCCGTATCTTTCAAATACAAGTTTTGAGTTGGGGATAAAAGATTGGGAACTCGCCGTGATCGGGGAGGCAAAGGGAGCGAACTGGGAAACAACAAAAGACGAATCCTATCATGGAAAACATTCGCTCAAGATTGAATGCTGGGAAGCCGGACCGATCATCTCTCTTACCAGCCGCCCGATCCAGTTGTCTTCCAATAAGGAATATACGGTGTCTTTTTACGCCAAGGGGACGGGAATGTGGGCGGAGTTAACATACGATCCGTACCAACAAAAAAAATATCAAGTGGATCTCTCATCAGAAGAATGGAAAAGGCATGTTGTCAAGCTGACCTCCGAGCAATTACACTGGGATATTGTGGGGTATAAGCAGGGTTCTTTCGCCCTTGACCTTGGCATAAAAGGAGAAGGATTTGTTTATCTTGATGCATTTCAGATGGAAGAAACAGGCCCCAGCCCTTACAAAATGCCCGCAGAGGTGGAAATCGGACTTTCGGACGGGAGTAAAAACAACATCCATCACCTTGGGGACAAGGTGAACCTGACGGTGAATGTTTTTAACGGGAAAGAAACCGCAGTGGAACCGACCGTTACGTACCAGGTGAAAGATTTTTATCACAACGTGGTGCAGGAAGGGAAATTCAATTGCGTTTTAGGGCCGGCGGGTTCTTTGGATAAAAAGATAAGATTGAAACTAAAAGGGACGGGGATTTTCTGGGTCAGGGCTGTTCTGGAAGGAAACGACAGGAAGGATGTTGAAGCCAATATCGCCGTCATTAATCCCCTCACAAAGAGGGATTATAGAAACACGTTCTTTGTCGGCAGTTGTTTGCCACATCAGAATCAGGAAGCAGTGCTTTCCCTGACCAAGGAAATCGGTATGAGCGCTTTTACCGTCTATGGCAGCGCCGGGATGTTTTTTTATGCTTTTCCTGAAAATTGGAAGGAACAATTAAAGGAAGGGAAACTTAAATTCAATGCCGATCGGTTTATAGAACTGGGACAAAGATATAAACTGCCCCTGTGGGTCGGAACCGTTGGCGGAGTCCCCACCTGGATCAAGGGAGTTGAAAATATATGGAGACCTCTGCCGAAGGAAATGAGCGAAGAGATAACTTCCGAGTGGGCGGATATAATGTCTGCCACGGTCAACCATTACAAATCCGGGATTAAACACTGGGATATATGGGGTGAAATGATCGGTGACAGGGAAACTGCCCGCAAGATAGTTGCGTTGCTCAAGAAGGCGTACCCGGCGGCCAAGAAAGCCGACCCGGACTGCATTGTTATGGCCGATTCTTTTACCATGGGGCATAATTGGACTACATTCAAAAATCTTAAATACTTTTCCGAGGAAGGCGGTTTGGACTACGTGGATGCTGTTTCCATCCATCCCTACCATGATCCGTACTCGCCTGAAGAAATAGGATTGGACAGGCAAATTGCCAGGATGAAGGAAATCTTGAAAAAATATAACAAAAAACAAATGGATATATATCAGACAGAATGCGGGTTTCTGGCGGCAAACACTTATTGTACGGATGTTGAAAAACAAGAAGACCCTGGTTATTATAAGATCCTTTCGGAAGAAGCCCAAGCGGATTATATTGTCAGGGCCAATATTATTTCCAAGGCTTGCGGGATAAAGTTATATTCAACATTTATAATGCAGGGCGGCAGTATTAGAATGCCGTTTCTTTGTGGATTAACATACGGTCTTTGCTCTTCCCCGAAGGCGGTTGTGGCGGCCTACAATACAATGGCGGACCTTCTCACGGAATCTTCGTTTGTGGAGCGTATCCGTCTGGGGCAGGACTTGCGCTGTTATGTGTTCGCAAGATCAGGCGACTATGTTACCTGCATTTGGAATGCTTCCGGAACGAAAGGGAAGACGGAGGCGAGATTGCCCCTGGGCAAAAAGCGCGTCAAAATCGTCAATCTGATGGGAAACCCGGTGTCTCCTGATCGCGAGGGAAAGGATTTGATCATTCATCTTGACGGCGGAAGTCCGGTGTTTTTGATAACCAAAGACAACTACCTTTCTGTTCTGGGCAAGGAAGACGAAACGGGTAATCCCAAAATTGAGGCCAGATTATTTCCCGTCGGTCCGGCTGAAAGAATGGAGGCAGATGTTGGCAATTTGGGGACAAATATTGTCGCTACCACGGTAAAGGCGGTTGAAATTCCCGCCGGATGGAAACTATCCGGCGCAGGTGAGCAGGAGGCGGTATTGGCGCCAAATGAAAAAAAAAAGGTTGTTTTTCCTCTTAAGGAAATGGATTTGTCTTCAGGCAGAAAGGATTATCGGATAAGAGTTGAAACATTCCCTCAGGGAACGTTCATGGAAATAAACCCGCTTTTTTCTGTTTTCCGTAATTTGCCTCCATCCATTGACGGAAACCTGGATGACTGGAAAGGCATTACGCCCATTTCCCTGGGTAGGGAAGAGTTCGGCTGTGTATCGGGAATGCCTGCATCCGGTGAAAACAATCCAAATTCCGCCCTTATTTACACCGGCTGGGACAATGATTTTTTCTATTTTGCCGCCGAAGTAACGGATGACAAGTTCAATCAACCCTATACCGGCGACAAAATTTGGGCCGGCGATTCCATCCAGATAGGTTTTGACCCGCTGAACAATGCCGAGGAAGGCAACGGCTACGAGAAGGACGATTACGAATATACTCTTGGGCTCACGGAAAAAGGCCCTGAAATTTATGGTTTTCATAATGAAGGTAAGGTGGATGAAAGAGCAACAAAAGAAATTAAACTAATGATAAGCAAAAAAGGCAATCAAATCTGTTACGAAGCCGCCTTCCCGTGGAGTACGCTTTCTTCTTTTATCCCGGACCCTGAAAAAGGCGAGGCCATGGGATTTGCACTCACAATCATGGATAATGAAGAAGAAAAACATACTCAGAAATGGCTGGCGCTCGGAAACGGCATCGTGACTGGCAAAGATCCTTCAAAATTCAAAAAAATGTTTTTGATACGAAACGACTAACCATGCGTCGGCTTCAAAATTCCAAATCTGAAGCGAATGCGCAAGCATTGCAATGCGACAGAATAACTGTTAAGTTGCATACGCAATAAGCGACAGGGTTAATTCTGCGACAGGAGTGTGAATATGTCAAAGACATACGGTCCGAGTATGCGATGGAAATTTTGTGGCGAAGGCAGGATAATATTCGTTGCGATGTTTTTGTTGAGTTCGTATTTTTCCGCTTTGGCCGCGTCCACCAACCGTTATGTATCCTTGTCAGGAGGCAACCGATGGCCCTATACAAATTGGGCGGATGCCGGCACCAACATTGTCGAAGTGGTCAATCTCGCGAACAGTTACAACGAAGGTGATGTGGTTGTGGTTTCGAACGGCACCTATGCCCTAACCAACAGCATCTGGGTGAGTTACGCTACGGTTTCCAATTTCAACACAAATCGCTCGGCAACGGTTATCCTGGGAAACAATCAGAATAGGTGCGTCTTTATGAGTAATGCCTATGCGGCGGTACATGGTTTTACGATCACAAACGGGACGGCCGATTTTGGAGGAGGAGTATTAGCCTATGGCGGCTTGCTGAACAATTGCGCGATCGTCGGCAATTGCGCCACGGGATCGAGCGCTTCATGGGGCAATGGCGGCGGCGGAGTGAAATGTCAAAGCAGCACCATCATAACCAACTGTCTGATAATGCAAAATATTGCGACCCAAGACGCCTTTGGCGCGGGAGTCAATTGTGACGTCGGCCAAATATACAACAGCACCATTATCGGTAATACGGCATATCCTCCGTCGTGGGCCGGCGGAGTCTTCGCAAAAAATTGTAATATATACGACTCGATGATCACGGCGAATTCAGCCTATGACGGCGGCGGAGCGTATGTGGCTTACAGCAGTTCCATTCGGGATTGCTTTGTCGGCAATAACGCGGCCAGTCGTAAGGGCGGCGGTCTTGCCCTGGACGGTCTCTGTTCCGTGCAAGGCTGCATCATCATCTCAAATACCGCTCTGACAAACGGCGGAGGCGTCACAATAGACGGCGGCGCAAGAAAAGGGCCGTGTTTGTTGGAAAATTCTTTAGTGGTCGAGAATTGGTCGCGTTATGGAGGAGGAGCGTATTGCATAAAATATAACGGCACATCCACGGGCATAGTCGCAAATTGCACCGTTGTCAGCAATTCTTGTGACATCGCCGGTGGCGGCGTATATGTTGCATCAACCGTAAAATGTTTTATGACAAATTCCATTGTCTATTTCAATTCCGGCCCCTATTCCAACGTGTACGAACTGAAATCCGCCGCATTCAGTTGTGTTGCACCAACCAATGGATTTACGGAGAATAACCTTAACAATATATCGGATAATCCGCAGTTCTCGGATTTGAATGGCAGGAATTATCGATTGACGGTCAATTCGCCATGCGTGAATACGGGCACGAATCAGGACTGGATGACAAATTCGTTTGACTTGGATGGAAGACAGCGGATCCGTTACGGGACTGTTGATATGGGTGCGTATGAAACGATATATGAAGGCACAATATACCGTATTCCGTAAATTGAACGAAGCAGGAACCATATGAAAAAAGAAAATAGCGTCAACTCGCGCTCGAAATTACCGGAATTGTTTTCGTTTTCCGGGAAAGACAACATTCGCGAAGAAGCGCATTTTGGGATAATCAACGGCCAGATCACGACCGGCGTGAATTTTAAGGACGTATTTTCAATATCCGGCCTATGGGCGCCGCCGCTTGCCAGCTCTGATTTTCTGCTGGAGCCGCTATTGTTCGGACAAAAGGTTGCCGCGAAAGATTACGTCTGGCATCAGTATAAAATTGTGCGAACAGGTAAATTGCGCTGTATTGAAACGTCTTCGGAAACCATCCTTCCGGCCGGATTGCGCGCAGCGCTTTCCATAATTACATTGCGCAATACTTCTTCAAGGCCCGTATGCCTGCCCGTCAGTATAAATATCCGCGGTGGTTTGGATTACATCGGAAGATGGGAGTTTGCGACGCCGATCACCAATCTTATGACGCAGAATTCCGTTGTGTCTGGCTTGATCGTCAAGCAGAACAATTGCGGGGCCATGGTCATAGGCGCGGATATCGCCGGACTGATCTGGAATAACACGCGCTCATGCTGGCGTGGGCAAATAGTCCTTGCCCCAGGCGTTCAAAAAAAGTTTCACCTTGCCGTGGCCATGGACACGAAGTTGGCGGCGGCCATGAAAACCTGCCGCAGGATGCTGACGACACCTCAGAAAATCGCGGATAGCGCGAAAAAATCTTTTATAAAGCAAGTCAGGGGGCTATATGCCAGACTTCCCGCCCTTGAGGCCGATAATGAGCGGCTGGTGAAAATGTATGAGCGTTCAATATTGCATTTTCTGCTTTGCAAGTGGCAGGTGCCGGAATTTGTGCTGCATCCCTATTACGGCACGGGTGGCATCAACGGAGGATGCGTCGGCAACTACCTTTGGAATTTCGGGGAGGGCTGGGAGATCCACCCCCTTTATGATCCCAAGGCGGTCCGGGAGCATATCAAACAATTCCTGAAAATCGACCTGACAAAACATTTTGCGTTTAATCCCATTGACGGCAAGGGGTTCGGGCCGTGGTATCAGATAAATCAGGAAAAAATCATCGGACTAATATATTATTATGTTTTGAACACCGGTGATCTCGCCTTCCTTGAGGACAAGGTCAAAGGAAGGACGATCATAAAACATGTCATAAATCATGCGCTCATGGGCGACGATCTCTCCAAACCGGTTGCCCTGTATGATTATGGGGAATTGGGAGAACAGCATCTGGAGCTTCGGCGTAATATTCCGTATCACGGGATTATGCCGGATCTAAACGGCAGAAGATACCTGAATTACATGTGGGCCTATGCGCTCTCGAGGCTTGCCGGCAGGCCGGTCTACCATCTGCCGGAAAGGGCGGCGGCCCTCAAGGCGCTCCTCAAAAGGGAATTATGGAATTCGGATAAAAAATGGTTCGATTTTGTAATAAGCGGCAAAAAAGACGTGCGATGGACCGTTCAGATGTACAAATTGATTAACAGCCCGGTGCTGGACAAGGAGGAGGAAGAAGGTCTGTTGAGCCATCTGAATGAGCTGGAATTCCTTTCACGGTACGGTCTGCACAGCCTGGCCAAGGGAGATGCGGCCTATGACCGGAACGACGTGGATAACGGCGGCCCCGGTGCGTGCACAGGTTTTCCTCCGCAGATAATAGAAAGACTTTACAAAGCCGGTCATATCAAGCTGGCGGAAGATTTATTCCGGCGGATATTATGGTGGGGAGAGAGAATGCCGTATTGGGGGGATTCAATCGTGGCCGATAAAATTGACTATCGTAGGGACACGCCGCTTCAGTGCACGCTTGACGGCATTACCGTGGCGCAAACCGTGATCTTCGGCATGTTCGGCGTGGAAGTGCGGGTCAACGGCGACATTGTGATCAATCCTCATCCGCCCGCGTTTTCCCCTCGTATCAAACTTAAAGGTTTGAAATTGCGCGGGATGAATATTGATATTTCGGTCAACGCCAGAAAATATACAGTCATAGTCAACGGCCGCACCATGAGATCTTGTGTAAATACGCCCCTGACGATTAAGGCAAAGTAAAATTCTTTACAGCGTAAATTACTCAACCCCAAAGCAGGTATGCCCGCAATCCTGATTAAACAGATTATTGTCTTTAGTTGAGGCCGTGAACAGGAAAGACTGAAAGGAATTCACTATGCCGTGGCCCAAACAGAAAAAATCACCAAGCGGCACAAGCACGCTTGGGCTTTTCGCATTGTCCCATGTGATTTTCAACAGACATTCACGGTAATGCTTTCCCTGGGTCATCCAGATATGAGTGATTGCCCCCGGACCGCGGATATCGGCCAATAGTCTGGTTTCGTCCGCTTTGATTTTCCAGGCATCGTTGTTTCTTCCGCTGCGGGCATACGACGAACAGCGACCGGTCCTGCCTTCCCTGATTTGCGCCAGATTGATATTCATAAACTTTCCTCCAATAATTATTTTGATTGCTACATGACGACCCCGCCGCGACTCTTAATTTCCTGTGCGCACAATACATCCAGGGCCGTGTTGCCCAGTTGGGCAACACGGCCCTGGGAGCACTAACGTGTTCGAATATTAGTATTGACCTTTCATATTGGGAGCCCGTATATTATTGATATGAGACTCGCGATCAGGATGCTTTCTGTGTTCCTGGCGGCGCTATTTACCGCCTTGTCCGGCAGCATTGCCGCCGCAGATTCTTCGACCGATTCCCGGCCTTCCACCATGGCCGCAGGCAAGGCGCTGGTGGCAAAGGTCAGCGGCGTTATCAGTCCGGTCACGTCAAAATTCATCACTGAGGCCATTGAACAGGCCGAAAAGGAAAATGCTGCCTGCCTGATCATCGAGCTTGATACGCCCGGCGGCCTGGATGACTCGATGCGCGCCATCATCAAGCGCATGCTCTCCTCAAAAGTTCCGGTGGTTGTCTATGTTGCGCCATCGGGTTCGCGGGCCGCCTCGGCCGGCGCTTTTATAACCATGGCCGCCCATGTGGCCGCCATGGCGCCGGGCACGGCCATCGGCGCCGCCCACCCGGTTGCGCTCATGCAATCCGGTCCGCCGGACACGAACATGAGCGCCAAAGTAACCCATGATGCCGCCGCCTACATGCGCTCGATCGCCGAAAAACGCGGACGCAACGCTGAATGGGCCGAATCCGCCGTGCGTGAAAGTTTTTCCCTGACCGAAACCGAGGCCTTGAAAAAAAGGGTGATCGACCTGATTTCACCTTCCATTCCGGACCTCCTGAAAAAACTGGACGGACGCAGCGTCAAGATGGATGACGAAACCGTCAAGCTTAAAACCAGTGGCGCCGAGGTGGAGGAATTCAACATGAACTGGCGCGACGAGATCCTGGGTGTTATTGCAAATCCCAACATCGCCTATATCTTGTTCATGGTAGGGCTGCTCGGGCTTTACTTTGAGCTGGCGAATCCCGGCGCCGTATTGCCCGGCGTGGTGGGGGCCATTTCGCTGATTCTGGCCTTTTTCGCGTTTCAGACGTTGTCCGTCAATTTTGCCGGGATTCTTCTTATTGTGCTCGGCATAATTTTGCTTATAGTGGATGTTAAAGCGGCCACGCACGGAGTTTTGACAACAGGAGGATTGGTTGCCATGTTCATCGGCTCGTTGATGCTGTTCAACTATTCGGACCCCGCCATGCGCGTTTCCCTGTACGTCATTGTTCCCATAATTCTGGCCATGGGCCTGTTCTTTTTCCTGGCAACCTGGCTTTCCATCAAGACCCTGTTCCGCAAGCCGGTGAGCGGCGCTTCCAGCCTCGTTGGCGCGCAAGGCGACGCGCGCACGAACATCGATTCCGCCGGCGGCAAGGTTTTCACGGCCGGCGCGCATTGGAACGCGGTCTCAAAAACACCGATTTCTTCCGGCAGCAAGATTGTGGTTGAAAGCGTCGACGGCATGACGCTGAAAGTAAAACAGATGGGATAGGTAAATAGACTGAAATCGGCCAACGGTCATCAGTCTTCAGCCTAACCACCTATAATAAAAAGGAGAAATACCATGGGTCCAGGCATGCTCATATTTGTGGCGATCGTAGTTTTTATCGCCGCCAACAGCATCCGCATTTTAAGAGAATATGAACGCGGAGTCGTGTTCCGCCTCGGCCGCTTCGTCGGCGTGCGCGGCCCAGGGCTCATCATTCTTATCCCGCTCTTCGAAAAAATGGTGCGGGTAACATTGCGCACCGTTGCGCTGGACGTGCCTCCGCAGGAGGTGGTGACGCGCGACAATGTGTCCGTCAAGGTCAACGCCGTCATGTATTTCCAGGTTTTTGAGCCCAGCAAGGCCATTATCGCCGTTGAAGATTATCTCTACGCCACCTCCCAGATGGGCCAGACAACATTGCGTTCGATCCTCGGCGAGCATGAGCTTGACGACCTGCTCTCCCACCGCGAGACGATTAATCAGAAACTGCAACAAGTCATTGACGAGCGCACCGATCCCTGGGGCATCAAGGTCAGCGCCGTTGAGGTCAAGGACGTCGATTTGCCCGAAAACATGAAGCGCGCCATTGCAAAACAGGCCGAAGCCGAACGCGAACGCCGGGCCAAAGTAATCCATGCCGACGGAGAATTCCAAGCCTCCAGCAGGTTGAAAGACGCGGCCGACGTCATGGCCATCCAGCCGGTTGCCGTGCAATTGCGTTACCTGCAAACGCTCACAGAAATCGCGACGGAAAAGAATTCAACCATTATTTTCCCGTTACCGATGGATATCATCAGCTATTTTCTGAAAGGAAAAACGGCGGAAAAATAGGATTCCGCTGAAAAAACCCGGCTCATCGCAGGTTCGCCCTCCATGAACGGCAAAAAATGTTCGATAAACCCGGCTTGGAAGGCGGGGCTGCCGGCCTCGCCGTAGCTTCCGAGCGAAGGGGGGAGGCCGAGCCGAAATGGTTTTTTCACCGAATTCTCTCTTATACCCAGGAGGTAACATGCGCAAATATAATCATTGGTTTGTTCTTTCAATCGCCGCGCTTTTTCTTGCCGGCCCGGCGTTCGCCCAATACTCCAACGACCGGTTCAACCCCGCGGCCAACGGTTCTGTTTTTTACATCCTGCCCCAGGTCGACGGCAGAATCATTGTCGGAGGCCAATTTACATCGATCGACGGCACACCCCGCAACTATATCGCGCGGATTCTGCACAACGGCCATATTGACGCTTCCTTCGACCCCGGCGCCGGCGCAAACGCCAGGGTGCTGTGCGCCGCGCAACAAGCCGACGGCAAAATTATCATAGGCGGCAGCTTTGCTTCCTTCGACGGCCAGTCCAGAAATTATATCGCCCGCCTGAACACGAACGGCGTGCTTGACACCTCCTTTGACCCCGGGGCCGACGCTTCCGTGCAGCACTGCGAGATTCAGTCGGACGGCCAGATTCTGATCAGCGGCTGGTTTACCACCGTTGGCGGCGCCACGCGCCAGAGGATCGCCCGCCTGAACAGCGACGGCTCAGTGGATGAGAGCTTCAATGTCGAAGTCAATAACACCATCTACTATCATGCAACCCAGCCGGACGGCAAGATACTGATCGGCGGCAATTTCACCATGGTCGCCGGCCAAACCCGCAATTACATGGCCAGGATTAATACCGACGGTACCCTGGACCAGTCCTTCAATCCGAATGCCAATGCCGCGGTGTATACGTTCGCAACCCAGCCGGACGGCAAAATCCTGGTCGGCGGGCTGTTCAGCTCCATCGGCGGCGCGGCGCATAATCATCTTGCCCGGCTCAATTCCGACGGTTCTCCGGACTCAGCTTTCACAACGGACGCCAACAGTTATGTATGGCGGCTGGTCAATCAGCCTGACGGAAAAGTCGTGGCATGCGGGCCGTTCACCACCATCGGCGGCGCGGCGCGCAACTATATTGCCCGGCTGAATGCCGGCGGCGCCCTGGATACGGCGTTCGATCCCAACGCCGACAACACGGTCTGGGCCCTGGCGGCGCTCTCCGACACAAAAGTCGCCTTGGGCGGCGATTTTCTAAACGTCGGCGGCGTGGCGCGCAATTATATCGCGTGCGTTTATCCAGACGCTATTCTCGACGCGAATTTTTTCCCCGACCCCAACAACGAGGTTTACGGACTCTGCTGCCAGTCGGACTGGAATATCCTCGTCGGCGGCGCATTCTCGCAAATTAAAGGCGTTGCCCGCGCATGCATTGCCCGGGTAAATTCATATGACACGACCGAAGCCGCCTTTAATCCCGACGCGGGCGGGGACGTCTTTTCATTGGCCGTGCAAAGCGATGGAATGATAGTCGCCGGCGGCGGGTTCAATACTTTAGGCGGCACGGCCCGAACCGGAATCGGCAGATTGACAAGCGCCGGCGCTCTGGATGCGACTTATAACGCCAACTTGAATTCTTCGGCATGTTGCGCTCATCTCCAACCTGATGAAAAAATAATCTGCGGCGGTTCATTTACCACTGCGGGCGCCGCCGTGCGCAATCGTATCGCGCGACTGAATAACAACGGCACCGTTGACACCGACTTTGACCCGAATGCAAACGGCGTTATTTATGCAGCTTTGCGGCAACCAGACGGCAAAATCCTGATCGGCGGCGATTTCACGACCATCGGCGGCACGCCGCGCAATCATATTGCCAGGTTAAACGCCGACGGCACTCTGGATACGGATTTCAATCCGGATGCAAATGCGGCCGTTATAACCTTTACATGCCAACCCGACGGCAAAATCCTGGTCGGCGGCGGATTCTCAACCATCAGCGGGACGACCCGCCATTATATCGCGCGACTGAATAACAACGGTGCCCTGGATACGGATTTCAACCCGGGTTTAGACGGCGTGATCTACTTCACTATTCTTCAAGCCGATGGAAAGATTTTGATCGGCGGTTATTTCACAACCATCGGCGGGACGGTTCGCAATCGTATTGCCCGCCTCAATACCGACGGCACGCCGGATGTCTCTTTCGATTTAACCGGAGGCGCCGATGGTATCGTGTTGTCTCTCGCTTTGGCCGCGGATGGCAAAATTCTTACAGGAGGTTCCTTTCATAATATCGGCGGAGTAGCCCGGAACCACATGGCGCGGATTGCCAATACTGACGCCGCCTTGCAGAATTTAAGCGTCAATAGCGCCGCCAACGCCATTACCTGGACTAGGAGCGGAACAAGCCCGGAAGTTTTGTGGACGACTTTCGACCAATCGTCAGACGGTTCGGCCTGGACCTATCTCGGAAGCGGCACAAGAATCGCGAACGGCTGGCAGTTGAGCAGCCTGGCTCTTCCCGTCAATCAGACGCTTTATATCCGCGCGCGCGGATACACTCCCTGCGGCATGTACAATGGTTCCGTGTCGCTTTATGAATCCGTCCGCCTCTTTTATTTAACGCCGCCTGTGCCGGTTGTCACCAATGTTTCCGGCGTGGTCACCGGTTCTTACGGTGCGGTGAATTATACGCTCTCCGGCACCAACAACATCAATGTCACCGGCACGATGAGTTGGGAGAACAGTCTTGATGGCGGCGGTTCGTTTCCGGCCGCCAATCCGTGGTCGGTGACCGTCACCGGAATGAGCGTCGGCGTGAATACCGTAAGGATATATAGTTACAACAGTATCGGCGACCTTGGTATCGCTTCGGTAGACATTATTCTGCGCCGCAATGACCACTTTGCCGCCGATTTCGACGGCGATGCCAAGGCAGACCCGGCCTATTACAACGCCACCAACTGGTACGAGTGGCTTTCCTCTCTCAATTACACCCGCACTGAGGAAGATAATTATGCCATGTCCGGCGTGTTCCCGGTTACTGCCGACTTTGACGGAGATGGATTTGCCGATCCGGCGGTCTATAACAATCAGACCGGAAAATGGTATGCATGGCTTTCCGGTTCATACTACTGGCAGGTCGGTCCGCTTTCCTACGGAATGCCCGGTTCCGCTCCTGTTGCTGCCGATTATGACGGCGACCGGCTGGCGGACTTTGCCGTCTTTGCTTCCGGATCCTGGTATGCCTGGTTTTCGACTGCGGGTTATCTCGGATTCGGGCCCTTCAACTTCGGCGCCGCGGATGCCATCCCAACAGCCGGCGATTTTGACGGCGATAGAAAAGCCGATCCGGCCATTTACTGGCATGGTTACTGGTTTGCGTGGCTGTCATCCATCAATTATATCACCATTGCCGCCACCGTGACCGACGACCCGGATGCTTATCCGGTCACGGCCGATTTCGACGGCGATGGATATTGCGACCTGGCCACGGTGAACGGGAACACCTGGTATGCCCGGCTCTCGACCGCCGGCTATCAAAAACTGGGCCCATTCACGTTTGATGCTTCCGGCTGGAGATTCCTGGCGGACAATATTCCTTAAAGATTCACTTGCCAACACGGTATGGTATACTGAAATTCATTAAGAAAGATTGTATAATTGATTTATCTCAGAAGGAGTAAAAATGAAAAAAATAATAACTGGAATTATCATTATATCTGCCAGCGTGTCTTTAACCGTTATTTCCGCGCAGGCGGCCGACATCACGGCCGGCGGAGCGCAGGCGTTTAAAATATGCAACAATGGCACGGTCTGGGCCTGGGGATACAACAGTAACGGAGAGCTTGGAAATGGATCGGCCATGCTGAATCAGAGCCGGCCGGTTCAAGTTCGCGGGCTTTCCAATCTGTCGTTGATGACAGCGGGTCGTTACCATGCTTTTGCGATAAAGAGCAACGGCACGGTCTGGGCCTGGGGAAACAACGACTCCGGCCAGCTTGGGAATGGCACTACCACCAGTACTAATCTTCCGACTTTGGCAACCTGGTCTACCGGAGTATCCAGTATAGCCTGTGGATGGTCTCATTCGCTGATAATAAAGAGCGACGGCACGGTCCGGGCCTGCGGCGCCAATGATTACGGCCAGCTCGGCAACGGAACAATCACAACCACGAATGTGCCGGTACAAACGCTTAATCTTACCAGCGTGTCTTCCGCTTCCGGCGGTGGATGGCATTCGCTTTTCCTGAACAATGACGGCACAGTCCGGGCTTGCGGCCGGAACGACGCCGGTCAGGTCGGAAACGGAACCAATATAGATACGAACCAGCCTGTGCCGGTGCTTGATCTTACAGGGGTAACGGCAATTGCAGCCGGCGGAAGCCATTCGCTGGCGCTGAAAACCAACGGCACGGTTTGGGCCTGGGGATTCAATAATTGCGGCCAGCTTGGAGATGGAACCGATAAAGTCAGCACCAATCGTCCGGTTCAGGTAGCCGATCTTTCCGGAATCTCTGCCGTGTCCGCCGGATACGCCTTTTCTCTCGCGCTAAAAAACGACGGCACGGTTTGGGCCTGGGGAGAAAATAGTTCAGGCCAGCTGGGAAATGGAATGACCAACAATGTAAACCGTCCAGTCCAGGTTTCCGGTCTTTCCAATATAATTTCAATCGCCGTCGGATGCGGCTCCGGAGATGATTTTGCCATGGCAATGGATGGCAACGGCACGGTCTGGGCCTGGGGATCCGGCCTAAGCGGCCAGTTGGATAACGGTATTCTTGGCTATGAAGTTGGATCTGTTCCAGTGAACGGATTGACCAACGTAACAAGCCTGGCAGCCGGCGGGAGTCATTCACTGGCGATAAAAAACGGCGGCACGGTCTGGACCTGGGGGTATAATGACTATGGCCAGCTTGGGGATGGAACCTGGCTCAGCACAAATACTCCTGTGCAGGCGCTGAATCTTTCCGGGATATCGGCCGTGTCTGCCAGAAATCATTCACTGGCGTTAAAGGATAACGGCATTGTCTGGGCCTGGGGTGTTAATAATTACGGCCAGCTTGGAGACGGGGCTTGGGTTAACACAAATCAGCCGGTACAGGTTGTTGATCTCACAGGAGTTTCGGCAGTGGCGGCGGGTGTTGATCATTCGCTGGCGCTAAAAAACGACGGCACGGTCCGGGCCTGGGGGGCGAATACTTTCGGCGAGCTTGGGAATGGCACAAATGGATGGTTTGCAAACACGAATCGTCCGGTGCAGGTGCTTGATCTGACGGGCATAACGGCCGTGGCCGGCGGCGGCTCGTTTTCCATTGCGCTTAAAACCGGCGGCACGGTCTGGGCCTGGGGCCGCAATTATTGCGGCCAGTTGGGAAATGGAACTTTGGCCGACACAAACCGCCCGGTGCAGGTGCTTGATCTGACAAATGTTTCGGCGGTAGTGGCCGGCGATTATCATACACTGGCGCTGAAAAACGGTATTGTCTGGGCCTGGGGAAATAATTTCTATGGCACTCTGGGTAATGGGGCCACGAACAACACAAACCGTCCGGTACAGGCGCTGGACCTCACAAATGTTTCGGCGGTGGCCGTGGGTGAACATCATTCGCTGGCATTAGAGAGCGACGGCACAGTCTGGGCCTGGGGCCGCAACAACTGCGGTCAACTGGGAAATGGAACGACGGCCGATACCAACCGGCCGACGCAGGTAAACGCTGTCACCAATGCCATTGCCATCTCTGCGGGCGGCGCGCACTCAATGGCTTTGCTGTCAGACGGCCGTATTGTTGCCTGGGGGGATAACACCTACGGCCAGCTCGGAAACAGCACGAGGTGGTATCGTCTCCTTCCCATCAACGTCTTGCTGGAGCCGGCCGCGCCCGCCGGAGTCATTGCCGGCGCAGGAATATTTTTCGATAAAGTTCAGGTTGGCTGGACACCGGTAACCAATGCGATAACTAATGCCATGACCTATGCAGTCTGGCGGAGCGGAACGAACAATAGCGGCACAGCCGCCCTTGTCATGTCGGGAATTACGACAACTAATTACGCCGATACGAACGCGATTGTCGGCGTCCTTTATTATTACTGGGTCAGCGCAAGCAATGCGGCCGGCACAAGCGCCTTTAGTTTGGCGGTTTCAGGGTGGCGCGCCGGCATATCGGCCGGCGTCTGTGCGGATTATGACGGCGATAGATTGGCTGACCCGGCAGTCTACGACGAAGCCAACGGCATCTGGAAGGTGAAACTCTCCAGCGCCAATTATTATCTGATAACGACCACGCTCAACGGCCTCGGCGGACGCGGGTTTGCTTCCGTATCCGCCGATTACGACGGCGATCGCAAGGCCGACCCCGCGGTCTATAATGAATTGACCGGACTGTGGCTGATTATGCCTTCCACCGCAAATTATGCGGTGGTGGTGGTAATGTCGCAAGCGTTGGGCGGTAGCGGCTGGACCGCTTGTGCTGCGGATTATGACGGCGACCGCTGCGCCGATCCGTGCGTGTATGAGCGTGCCACCGGTAACTGGGTCGTCATGCTCTCCTCCGCCAATTACTCTGCCTTTGAATTTTCCGGCTTATTGGGTGGCGCCGGTTTCTGGCCGGTGGCCGCCGATTATGATGGGGACCATAAGGCTGATCCGGCGATCTACGGCGAGAACACCGGTCATTGGATAGTCAAATTATCCAGTGTCGGATACGTTGCCATTGCGTTGTCACAGCCCCTTGGCGGCGCCGGGTATCTTCCCTGTCCGGCCGACTATGACGGCGACGGGTTTGCCGACCCAACGGTCAGAAGTCAAACCGGAAATGAATGGATCGTCATGTTTTCCTCCGGCGGCTATGTTCCCATCTCATTGACGATTCCATTTGAATAGAACCTGTCGCATCATGCGCTCCATGCCGATTTTGAGACAGGTTCCGGTTTTTGCCGGACCTGCTTCAGTGGAAATGGGTTGAGCCGTAAAGCGTCTGCGGCTCGGCGCGCTCGATTTTGACGTTTACCATCTCGCCCGGATGGATGCCTTCGGTGTTCTCAAAGACGGCAATAATATTCGTTTTCGTGCGGCCGCTCCAGCGGTTCGGATTGCGCTTGCTTTTGCCCTCCGCCATGACCTCGACCCAGCGGCCGACCAGGAGATTGTTGAATTTTAATCCGAGCCGGTTTTGCTCTTCAAGCAGCACATGGTTCCGACGCATTTTTTCGGCGCCGGAAACGTCGTCCGCTGTTTCCGACGCTTTTGTGCCGGGCCGCGGATTGTATTTGAAGATGAAGGAGTTGATAAAGCCGATCTCCTCCATAAAGGCGCGGGTCAGGCCGAAATCTTCTTCCGTCTCCGAAGGATATCCCACAATAAAATCCGTGGTCACGGCGATTGCGGGCACGGCTTTGCGCAGCCGCGCCACCGCCCGGCGATATTCTTCCGTCGTGTAACCGCGGTTCATCAACTTTAAAATGCGGTCGGAGCCGGATTGCAGCGGCAAATGAATATGCGGACAAATTTTCGGCAATCCGGCAAAGCAAAGCGCCAGCTCCTCCGTGCAGCCGGAAGGATGACTCGAAGTAAAGCGCAGGCGCTCCAGACCTTCAATGGAATGCAGGGCTTCCAGTAAACGCGGGAAGGGTTCCACAAATCCCATTTTCGATTTCTGCTCGTCATTTTCCCAGACCTGGTTGGCGCGGCCGTAGGATAAAATACTTTGCCCGAGCAGGGTAATTTCCTTTGTGCCGTTGCGCGCCAGATTTTCGGCCTCGGCGATGATGTCCAGGGCCGGACGGCTCCATTCCTTTCCGCGCACTTCAGGCACCACGCAATACGAACAGCGCCGGTTGCAGCCGTATAAAACATTGATAAACGCAGAGGCCTGGTTGTTGAAGTGGGTGCCGGCTTCATACTGCAACCGGCCGTCCGTTGTATCTATGATCGGCCGCCGTTCTTCGACGGCCTGCCTGACTATGGACGGAGCATCCGCCAGACGTGAAGTGCCGATGGCAAAATCAAGTCCGGGCGCCTTCCGGAAAATATCGCTCTTCATCCTCTGCGCCATGCAGCCCATGGCGCCGACCATGAGGTTCTTGCGCTGTTTTTTTTCGGCGATCAGGATTCTGAGTTTGCCGAGGGCTTTGTCCTCGGCCTTTGCGCGCACGCTGCAGGTGTTGACAATGATGATGTCGGCCGCGCCCTCGCGGACGGCCGGCGAAAAACCGGCGCGCTCAAGGAGCGAGGCAACCATCTCGCTGTCGCGCTCGTTCATCTGGCAGCCGTAGGTCTTAATGAATACTTTCAAGTTCATGCGGGCGCCATAATAACCTGTCTCCGTTGAAATTGCCACACAAACGACGGAATAAGATGAAAAAAATACTTGCTGAATTTCAGTATTACTGTATTTTAAGAATATGAATGCAACCATTCAGATTAACAGGCGCGGAACGCTGACGCTTCCCAAGTCCTTGCGCCACACGCTGGGCGTGGACCGGGGGGGCATGATCGTGGCGGAGACATCCGAACAGGGCATCCTTTTGCGGCCGAGTGTCACGTTTCCGATCGAAATTTACACGGACGAACGCATTGCCGAGTTCGATGCGGCAGACAAGGAACTCGGCCATCGTTTGAGACAGAAGCGGAAATGAGGATTTTCCTCGACGCCAATGTTTTATTTTCCGCAGCGGGGGCTGAAAGCGCCACGCGCGCTCTGTTGGATATTGTCCTGCTGCATGCCGAGGCGGTGACCAATGAACATGCCTGGGAGGAGGCGCGCCGGAATGTGGAACGCAAACGGTCGCATCTGACCGCCGCTTTAAACAACCTTAAACCGGAAATTGAGTTTTCCGAAAAGTTCAAGGAAATGGATTATCCGGTTCTGCCAGATAAGGACCAGCCGATTATCGGCGGCGCCGTGGCTTCACGCTGTACTCATCTTTGGACCGGAGACAAGCGCCACTTCGGCCCTTTGTACGGTCGGTCAATTCAAGGCGTCAAAATAGTATCAGGTGTAATGCTGGCGGATGAAATCTCCGCCAAAGGATGGTAAAGATTGAGTGTCTGGATGTTTTTGCTTTCCGGGCGCGGCGGCAAGTAAACGAAAAGACGTTAAGGAGTAGTTCCTTTCGGAATCGGCTGATTCCGTTCCCGCCCCGCGACCACAATGCGCCATTCGTTGGCAGGCATATTGACCGTGTCCCATACCGCGTCTTTAAGCACGGCTTTGTCCTTCAAATCCTTTTTGTAAAAACTATAGGAGCCGGCGCCGGACGGCTCTTTGGCAACGATCCCGGCAAAGGATATCAGGTCGGCAAATTCTCGAAACATCTGGTCCGTGAAAATATTCTTGTTCACCTGGACTGGATCCGGATCGTAGATAACGAGTCCGTCGGTCTGCATGACCCATATCTTGCAGGATTGATCCTTCACTAGGGGGGCAAGCGTTCCTTCGAGCAGTTTTTCGTGACTGACCAGCAGGCTGAATGCGCCGATCGCTTCGCCTTTATCGGTAAGAATCGGGTAAATAAAATCAATATACATTGTGCCGTCGAGCGCTTTGAAGACTTTTGAAACAAGCGGGGCCCTGGTTTTGAAAAAATCCTTGACCTGCGGCTCAAAGCTTATGTCTTCGCCTTCATATTTGCGGGCAATGTCGGGCTCGATCACGCTTAGTTTTCCGTCCATGTCCACAATGGCGCAATCATACACATAAGGCCTGCCCCTGCAGAGAGAGGACAATATTTTCCGCGCCTCGTCGTTTTTCAGGTCCATGGTCGCGAGTTTTTTGGAAGCAGCGGCGAGATCCTTGTCAATGGCCGCAAGCACGGCCGACAAGTCCGCTTTTGCCTTTTGCAAGGTCGCTGTCATGGCTGCCTTCTCGGTTCCGAATAAATTGATTGCAGTAAACAGCATGATGCTCAGAACCAAAACTTCTGTCTTTTGCCGGATAGCCATATCTGATTCCTCCTTGAGGTTTGCTTTTAATCCCTATAACGGCGCCCTGGCTGGCTGGTCGTTTATTTCCTCGAGATCGGTGAAGCCGTCGCCGTCCGAATCCGGACTGAGCGGATTGGTATGCCAGAGGTTGATTTCGTCATAGTCGGCAATCTTGTCGGCATCCGCATCGTTGCCGACTTTTACCTTGACCTTGATCTCGCCCTCCATGCCGATGGGCAGCGAATAGTTTTTCCGGAAGCGGATTTCCCCGGACCTTTCCGCAACGACGTTCGTGTGCAGCCCAACGTAGTAGGCAATGTTGGTTTGATTGCTGATCTTCATGATGAGCGCATTGGCCGGAGCGTTCACGCCGAAATGTTTTTTATAAACGGCGGTGTCGCCTTCAGGGCTATAGGAGGAAAAATGATCGCGCCATTCGCCCTCGGCTTTGCATTGGATGATCTGGCCGGCCCTGACGTGGATGCCGCTGTTCTGCCAGCCGCGGTCGGCTCGCACGGTTACGGTGTATTCAGGCGGCGGCTTCGCCGTCTTGACGCGCGGCTTGACCTTCACGCAGCCGGCCATGGTTCCGCCAAGGACGGTTATCAACAGCCAGATTAAGCAGTTGCGGCTCTTCATCCGTTCTTGTTTTCAAATGCGCGCATAAAAGCGACCAGCGCGTCCACCCCTTCGGGCGGGAAGGCGTTGTAAATCGAGGCGCGTATGCCGCCCACGGATCTGTGTCCCTTCAGCCCTTTCATGCCCTGTTTCGAGGCCTCCTTGACGAATTGCTCCTCAAGCGCCTCGTTGGGCAGGCGGAAGGTGATGTTCATGTCGGAACGGCATTCCTTGACGGCCGTGCCCTTGTAAAAACCGCTGCCGTCGATGGCCGTATAAATTTTGGCCGCCTTATCCCGGTTGCGGCGATATAAATTTTCAAGCCCCATCTTCAGCATCCACCTCGAAAACAGCATCATGATGTAAATGCTGAAACAGGGCGGAGTGTTGTAAAGAGAATTCTCATCGATGAAGGTCTTGTATTTTAAAATGGTCGGCACATTCGCGGCAGCGCGCTCCGCCAGATCCTTGCGGATCACCACCAAGGCAATGCCCGAGGGACCGAGGTTCTTCTGGGCGCCGGCGTAAATCAGGCCGAATTGGCCGGCGTCGATCGGCCGCGAAAGCACGTCCGACGACATGTCCGCCACCAGGGGGCTTTCAGTTTTGGGAAAAACTTTCCATTGCGCGCCCGAAATGGTCTCGTTGGAAGTGATATGCACATAGGCCGCGCCTTTGGTCAGTTTCAGGTCTTGCACGCCAGGCACGCGCGTCGGGATTTCCTTGGATGTATCCGCCGCCACGCTGACTTTGCCGACATGCTGGGCTTCCTTCAACGCTTTGGAAGCCCAGGCGCCCGAGTTGATATAGTCGGCCGTCTGACCGGCCCCAAGCAGATTGAGCGGCGCCATGGCAAACTGCATGCTCGCCCCGCCGGCGATCAGACAGATGGCATAATCATCGGAGCAGTTGAAAAGTTTCTTGTAGTTGGCGATCGCCTCGGCATGGATGGCATCATACTCCTTCCCGCGGTGACTGCTTTCCATGATCGACATTCCGGAATTTTGATACTCGACAAATTGGTCTCTTGCCTCCTCGAGCACTTCCAGCGGCAGAACAGCGGGACCGGCATTGAAATTATATATGCGCGACATGCTCTCTTTCCTTTCTTTTTTGCTTCTTGCTATTTCACGACGGCTGTATATTAAATATTGGTCTCATCATAACAGGGCCGTTTGTTTTAACAATATAAATTTTCCTCATTTGCACAAATAAAATGCTGGAGACCGATACGATCGCCGCCATCAGTACCGCGCCCGGCGAGGCCGGCATAGCCGTTATTCGCGTATCCGGACCGCAAAGCCTTGCCGTGGCCGACAAAATATTCAAGTGCCGGCCTCCCTTGCCTTCAGGGAAAAAGGCAGGAGCCCTGCTCTATGGCCATGTGGTCGACAGCGGCAGGGTTATCGATGAAGCGATTTTGTTGATCATGCGGGCGCCGCACAGTTACACGCGCGAAGATGTGGTCGAATTTCAATGCCATGGCGGCACAATCGCTTCAAAAAGAATATTAAGAACCATTCTTAAACATAATGTCCGGCCGGCTGAGCCGGGCGAATTCACAAAAAGGGCCTTTTTAAACGGCAGAATTGATTTGCTTCAGGCCGAGGCGGTCATGGACATGATCAAAGCTCAGACCGACAAGGGCGCCGATTTGGCTCTCGAGCAGCTCAGGGGACGCCTAAGCTGTTCTCTGGAAGATATTTACGGAGATATGCTGCGCGCCTGCGCTGATATTGAAGCGAGCCTTGATTTTATGGATGATGAACTTTTGCCCTCATTTTACAAGTCAATCCAAAAAAGACTCGCCAATGCACAGAGGAAAATCAAAGACCTTATCGGAACTTATGACGAGGGCCATATCATTAAGGACGGCGCACTGGTTGTCATAACCGGAAAGCCGAACGTGGGTAAATCCTCTTTGCTTAACGCGCTTCTTGGCAAGGAACGGGTTATAGTCTCCCCTGTCCCCGGCACAACAAGAGACACTATCGAGGAACATGTAGTCATAAAGGGAATACCGGTCAGACTCGTGGATACCGCCGGCCTGCGCCATTCAAAATGTGAAATAGAAAAAGAGGGGGTCCGGCGCGCCAGGACCGCAATCTCCGGAGCAGACCTGATTCTTTATGTCATAGACGGTTCAAAAAATTTAAGCGCTGGCGAACTTAAGTCCATTCTGGGCATCCCTGACAATAAACTTATAATCGTAAAAAACAAGACGGATATAGGCAACCGTAATTTGCCTGAATCGCTTAGGCTTATCCGTGTCTCAGAAACGCAACTTATTTATAATAAAGGATTAACAAATTTAAAAAAAACATTAGCGAACAAATTACATGCCAGCAAAAGACACATCAGCAATGTCGTTATTTCAGAACGTCACAGGCATATTCTAATAACAGCAGACAGATTGATGACTGACGCAATCGAGATGATGAAGAAATCTGATGAATCATTGCTGGCAATCATTGCTCAAAAACTTAGACAAGCCAGCGAACAGATCGGCGGCCTGACTGGAAAGAATTTTTATTCTGAAATGCTGAACTCCATATTCAACCGTTTCTGCGTCGGCAAATAATGCTTAAAAATACCTTTGACGTGATTGTTATCGGCGCAGGTCATGCCGGCTGTGAAGCCGCACTGGCTTCTGCCCGTATTGGTGTAAAAACTCTCCTCATTACCACAAGTAAGTCTTCCATTGCCAGGATGTCTTGTAATCCTTCAATAGGCGGTATTGGAAAATCACACCTGGTCTCTGAAATTGATGCCATGGGCGGAGAAATGGCCAGAAACGCAGATTACACAGGCATACAATTCAAAGTACTTAACAGACGCAAAGGTCCGGCAGTGCAGGCATCGCGTATTCAATGCGATAAATCAGCTTATGCCTTCAGAATGCAAGCAATTATTGAAAATACGCATAATTTAACCGTTCAAGAAGGTATAGTTTCCAGTCTATGGATTGAAAAAGGAAAATTAAAAGGCGTAGTTGCAGATGAAAACATAAAAATAGCCGGAAATACAGTTGTTTTGTCCATGGGAACATTTTTAAATGGAACTATTCATGTTGGAGAAAAATCATATTCTGGAGGAAGAATTGGGGAAACAGCAGTCACTGAAATAGGTTCTCAATTAAAGAATCTTGGATTTAATATCATTAGATTTAAAACAGGTACTCCACCGCGTATCCATGAGAATTCTATAAATTATGATGCAATTGAAATTCAGCCCGGAGAAGAACCACCATCACTAATATCAGTAGTTGCCAGAATTGATTTTGACTATAAAAATAAACATGGAAAATCATTGGCTGAAGATGAAATTAAAGAAATGTTCCACGTGGAACATTTCTCTCCTGAAATGCGACCTTGGGTCCCAGGAACTGATCAAATACCATGTTATTTGACTTATACAAACCAAAAAACACATCAAATTATCAAGAAAAATTTGAAGCGTAGTTCATTGTATGGAGGCCATATCAAGGCCACTGGCGTCAGATATTGCCCATCAATTGAAGATAAAATTGTCAAATTTTCAGACAAGACAAGACATCATGTCTTTATTGAGCCTGAAGGCAGGTCAACAATAGAAATATATCCAAATGGAACCTCAAACAGTCTTCCAGAAAAAGTTCAAGATGAACTCATTCATTCAATATCAGGATTTGAACAAGCAAAAATTATAACTTACGGATATGCAATAGAATATGACTTATTTGATTCTATTCAACTCAAAAACACACTGGAGTCTAAACTTATCGAAAACCTTTTCATAGCTGGGCAATTAAACGGAACCACTGGTTATGAAGAAGCTGCGGCCCAGGGATTCATTGCCGGAGTCAATGCGGCAAAAAAGGCGCAGGGAAAAAGCAGTATTACCATTTCCAGAAACGAAGGATATATCGGCGTGCTAATCGACGACCTGATTACAAAAGGTGTTGACGAGCCATACCGTATGTTTACTTCGCGGGCCGAACATAGGCTGGCGTTACGACAGGACAATGCCATGTTTAGAATGGCTGGTCATGCAAAAGAAATCGGCATATGTTCAAAAAGTGAAATTTCTGCGCGCGAAAAAAACATTCAAATAGTTGATCATGAGATAGATAGGTTAATAAAATCAGGTTTGTCGAAACGGATTATCAGCGGCAATGCCGCTTATAACAGCCTTCCGGATCATAAAAATATTCCGGACGAACTTATGCGGCAGATAGAAATTAATTTAAAATATCACGGCTATATAAAGAGGGAATTGGAGCAGATCGCAAGATATTCAACTGTTGAAAAAGCGATTATTCCGCCATGGATCGATTACGAAAAAATCAAGGCCCTGCGATATGAAGCGCAGCAAAAGCTGAAAAAGATCAGGCCGCAAACATTGGGCCAGGCCTCCAGGATCCCCGGGGTAAATCCGGCTGATATTGCCATTCTTGATATATGGATCAAGAGGGGCAAACTGGTATGAATCAGCATTGCGTTACCGGATTAAAATTTTCTGTAGCCGGGGGCGACTTGTCCTGCGGAGCTGACTCAGCGGAGCGGGATGACCCCGGCATTCAATTCGGTCAAAAAAACGATCCCCCCTCAGTCTTGAGGGCGTGAGGGCGTAACTTCAGACTTCCTGATCTCGGCGGAAAATAAAATGGCACATTTTGGAGGGCGAGCCTGTGGCGAGCCGAATTAACCCGGATATTTCACGTGTTTTACGTGAAATATCCGCCTTTGGCTTCGACGCGCCCGTTGGAACGGGCTTGCTCAGGGTTACCTTCCGGCGCGTCGAAGGGTTAATCTTGAGCCCTTCGGCAAACTCAGGATCATGAGCAAAGTCGAATGACAAGGCGTATTTTACGCCGCGCCGAAACTTTGGCTACAAACCATTGTAGCCAAAGCACATATTTCATGAGTCATAGTTTGCTCATGAAATATGCGGGTTAACGTCGCTAAAACCGCGGCTCAGCGCAGCTTCGCCCTCCATGTGGTCATCGAAATGTGCCATTTTATTTTCCGGGCAGTATTCAAAAACACCTTTATTTTTTCAGCCCGGATCAGGAAATCTGAACTTCAGCGCTGTTATTCTCGCGAAAGCGGGAATCTAACGTCAGTATGGAAAATTCTGAATTCCCGAGCCTATTCCGCCGGAGCAAAGCCTCCTGGCTGCGAAGGCCGGGTCAGATCGAGAATGACACAGTTAAGCAACATAACTGAGGTCTTACAAAACGCGGTAAAAAAAAGCTTGCATTTCTGACGGAAACGTGTTTGACTTTATTCCAGAAAAAAGGACGACAGGTGTTTTTTCTTTTTTTATATCTAATGAACAAACGTTTGTTCAAGCCGGGTTCTCGCCGCCATGCCACGCTCAGGGATGTGGCTCGGCATGTCGGTCTTTCCGTTTCGGTCGTGTCACGCGCGCTCAATCGCAGCCCGGACAGAAATGCGCGCGTGGCGCCGGAAACCATCCAAAAAATCGCCGAAGCCGCCAAGGCGTTGAATTTCCACCGCAATCGGGCGGCCGAATTCGTCAAGCGCGGCGCCCTGCCGACCATCGGTGTATTCGTGCCTGAAGCGGCCAACCGTCTCATAGCGGATTTGCTTTTCGGCATCTCCGAAATTGCCCGCGAAGAGGATTTTCCATTGCAGATCGACAGCGATCTTTCACTTAAAGGATTTCGCCGGTTTATGCAGCACAATCTTGACCTGGCCCATTCCGGAGTCATTTCCTATCCGGCGCTCTTGTCCCAACCGGAAGTTGCCCGCGAAGTGGAAAGGTTCCGGGCCGGAGGCGGCAAGGTCGTTTTATTGAATTCTGCTCTTGAAATTTCCGGCGTACCCGTGGTGGCAATGGACGAACGCCTGGGCGGACGTCTGGCCGCTGAACGCCTCCTGGCAAGAAACTGTAAAAGTTTTGCGCTGGCCGGAGAATTCAGGGAGCGCGTGCCTGGTTTTGAGGAAAAATTGAATCAGATGCAGAAGTCGTTCCGGAACCCACCCCGGCTTTCAGCCACCCCTCCGCAGGAGGGGATCTTTCTTGCCGCAGGCAGATCCGTCCGTGGCGGAACGAGTTCCGAAAAAAAAGCTTATGCTCCCCTCCTTGGAGGGGTACGCGAAGCGGGGGGTGGGTCCGACATAACCGAACGGTATTCAATCGCAAAATTCCCGGAAGACGAATCCGGTCTGCGGGAACTGGTAAATTTCTGCAAATCTGCCAAAAAACCGGTTGGGGTCTTTGCCGTCAATGACAAACTGGCTTTGATGATTATCCGCTCTTTGCGGGAAGCGGGCCTGGAAGTCGGACGTGAAACGCTGGTGGTGGGTTATGATGATCTGGAACTGGCGGCCGAAGCTGACCCGCCCCTGACCACGATTCATCAGCCCTTTCGCGAGGAGGGCCGCCTGGCGGCCCGTAAATTGATTAATTTGATTTATGGAGTAAATGAAAAGTCGGAAATGGTCAGTCCCCGGCTCGTGGCGCGCGATTCAGGATGAGGAAGAAAGTGGCATAGTACCTAACTTGGAGAACAGCGAAGAAAAAGAAACATTTACCACGGAGAACACGAAGACACGGAGATAAACCAAGAGGAGATTTTTTCATCCCGATGAGAATCGGAATGAAAAAACGGTTAAAGTTGGAGGAATATTGGGAGACGGACAACAAAAACTCTATTCTTGCTCCAATGAAAAAGTCTTGCTTTAAATCTGCTTTGCCGTTCAGGCAAAAGAGATTTAAAGCAACCTCTTCTGCCAATCTCTGTGCCTCTGTGATCTCCGTGGTTAGGTTGCGGGCTCTGCTCGCTTTGGAAAAAAAACTATAGACATCGGACTATATTGTTAAAAAGCTATTAAAACCTTGGCGTTCTTTGCGAACTTGGCGAGAGACAGTTTTGAAATCAATTCATAAGAAGGAGAAAATAACAGAATGAACAAGAAAATGCAGGTTGGAATTGTCGGCTGCGGAGGAATCGCGCGCGCCCATGCGGCGGCATTCAAGGAGAATGGCGTTGAATGCGCCGGCCTTGTCGACAGCAACTCCGAAGCCGTCAAAAAGTTTTCCACAGAACTTGGGGGCGTACAAACTTATAAAAATTACCGGGAACTGATTGATTCAATCAAGCCGGACCTGATCAGCATTTGCACGCCGCCCCTGGCACATGAGGAGATAGCGGCCTATGCGCTCAAGCGTAATGTTCATGTGCTTTGCGAAAAACCTTTGGCGTATGACGTTCCATCAGCGCATAGAATACGGGACATTGCAAAAAAATCTTCGGCATTGCTGATGCCGGCTTTCCGGCACCGGTTTTTGCCTGCAAACATCATGCTCCATGACATTGTGGCATCCGGTGAAATCGGCGATGCGGTTTTGTTCAATAACATTTTCTGCGGCCCGGCCTTTGATATGGAGCAAAAATGGTTCACGAAAAAAGCCCTGGCGGGTGGGGGATGCATATTGGATACCAACGCCCACTCCGTTGACCTGTTCCGGTTCATCGTCGGAGAAATCACGGAACAACACGCTGTCATGCACTGGCATTTTAAGACAACCGACGTTGAGGATGCCGGCATGCTGGTCGTAAAATCCGACAAAGGCGGACTGGGCGTGATGGAGTCCTCGTTCGTGGCCGGGTCTGGCGAGGCCTTTATCGACATCATCGGCACCAAGGGAAAGGCGCGCTACGACTACACCGACGGCGATAAGGTCAAAGTTCGTCTCACCAAGGACAAGGATTGGACCATCAAGCCCGTCAAAACCAGCAACGGTTTTGCCGAGGAAGTGAGCCATTTTATCGGAGCAATCGAAGGGAAGCACAAGCTGGCTTGCACCGTCGACGACGGCGTGCGGGTGATGGAAGTGATTTGCGGCGTATATGGAAATTAGTACCTTAAACATTCAGTATCACTATCAAAAACAAGAAAAAATCTCACCACGGAGGTGGAGGGAGACACCGAGAAGAGATTGCTTGAAATCAAGTTTTGCCGGCCGCAAAACCCGATTTCAAGCAACGACTTGTCTTTGGAGAATGGATGGAGAGGGTTGCACTAATCAAATCTCCTGGTTTTCTCCAAAAGCAGCCGAGTTTGTCAAATTTGGGAGAAGCGGAACGCTAATCTCAAATTTGACAAACCCTCCTCTTGTTTTCCCTCCGTGCCCTCGGTGACTCTGTGGTTATTCTTTTTTCTAATTAGCGTACATTAGCGTAATTAGCGGGCAAATCAAAATAAATAGGAGCAAAAATGAAAAAGATCGGATTCATTGATCATTTCCTGGACGAATGGCATGCCAATAACTACCCAAAATGGATCAGGGAAAGCTCGCTCAAGGACAAGTTCGATGTCTGTTATGCCTGGGCGGAAAAGGACAAGGATGGAGGCCTGACCAGCAGGCAATGGTGCGATACCCAAAAAGTGGAATTGGCGGGATCAAAAAAAGAATTGATTGAAAAGTCGGATTGCATTGTTGTCCTGTCGCCGGATAATCCGGAGCGTCATGAGGATTTGTGCAGGGACGTGCTTTCATCCGGAAAGCCGGTTTATGTTGACAAAACTTTCGCGCCTGATCTGAAAACTGCCAAAAAATTATTCGCCTGGGCGGAGAAATCAAACACGCCGATGTTTTCCAGTTCGGCCTTGCGTTTTGCAAAGGAAATCGCCGATCTCAAGGCCAACAAGGAAGTCACTGATATAAGATTTGTCTCCACGCGCGGGCCTGGACAATTCAGTAATTATGCCATTCACCAGATAGAAATGATAGTCACACTGATGGGACCCGGAGCGAAAAGATTGATGCATTGCGGAATCGAAGGGGTGCCGGTCATAATCATTGATTATGAAACAAAGCGTCGGACAATGCTGAGCCTGCTGGCCGGCCATCCGTTCCAGGTATCCCTCCAGTATGGGGAAGGTAAAGGTATCCATATTCCGGAAGTAAAAGGCGGTTTTTTCCAGAGCTTCATCGAAGAAATGCTCGGCTTTTTCGAAACCGGCAAACCCGTTGTGCCAAAGGAAGAAACGTTGGAAGTCATGGCGATCCTGGAATCCGGCCGCCGGGCTCTGGAAAGACCGGACAAATGGATTCGTGTTCATTGTTGAAAAAAATACAACGATAAATCATTTACAGAAAAACGAGATCTGACCCCAATTACCGAGAAAGGATTCTTATGTCTAAAGCTGCATTCCCGAAGAGGGCCATTCATCTTGATTTTCACACCATGCCCGGAATTTATGACGTGGGCTGGGATTTCAATGCCGATATTTTTGCGAGAACTTTGGTCAAAGCAGGGATTGATTATATAACCGTTTTTGCGCGCTGTAATTTGGGGTTTGCCTACAGACCGGCGAGACGAATATGGGGACAACGACAAGAGTACCAAATCTGATTCCAGGAGACAGCAGTTTTGAAACTGAAGCAACAAAGTCATGTGTCCGTAACTCACGACAAGGAACGGTCACCTGGACCATTGACAACATTGAAAAGTATGACGGTCGGCAAAGTCTAAAACTTTGTTTCCCAAAATTAAACGCCATGGTGTTCGGCGCGCCTTTTCTAATTTCCGCCAAACAGATCAAGGGCGGTAGTATTTTCACTCTTTCCGTTTATGCCAAGGCTGATCAGGACGGGGTTGGCGCCAAGCTTTATCTTCTTCAACCGGACGACTTGAGTCCCGTAATTCAAAAAGAGATTCGCTTAACCAGCGAGTGGGGACGATATGCTCTATCCGGGAAACTCGAACCACGTAAATATTGCATAGCTTTTGAAGCCTTCCCTAGTAATTCGTGTTCAGTATGGGTGGATGCGTATCAATTCGAAAACGGAGACAAGCCGACGGTCTATCATAATTGCGCCAATAATTTTGGCATACTTATTCCATCTGAATATGGATCGGTCTTTTTTCCTGATGAACCGGTGAAGGTTCGCTTACAGGCATTATTCCAGGGTGAATCCTAGGATCGCCTGCAACTTACCTATGTCATAAGCGATTATTACGGCCGGCCGGTGCGGGAGAATACCGCCTGACAGTGAATATTCACGTGAAATGGTCGACCGTCTGGCCAGATCATATCTGACTGCCCGAATGACTAAAGGTGTCGAATTCTTGCATTGGTTTTTGGATCAGGGTTGCCGATGGGGCGAATACGAATATGGAATATGGCGTTTCTATAATGACTGGCCATTGCCGCCAGTTGCGGCATATAGCGCAGTGGCACATGTGGTGGAAAACGTGGAACAGACGATAGATATCTTTCCTGAGGGAAACATAAAAGCGGTTGTGTTCCGGAAACTCAACGAGGCGGATGCCGCTATCTGGCTGGTTAAGGGAGAGGGGAGGATCGCGTTTAATAAGATTCCAAGAAACTTGATGATTACAGATGTAATGGGCGCTCCCCTGGCTGTTGACAAAACAAAAGACGCCACAACCTTTGCTATCGGAGAAGCACCGATCTATCTGAACCTACGGGCGTCAAATATTTTCGATAGAATATGCAATTATCTGAATTTGTCGGCATTAAGCAGTTTCGACCGTCTTTGTAACGCTATTACTACGGCTGAACTGCATGTTGCTCCTGTCTTGATACAATTCGTTATACCTTGCATTGATAAAGGGGTGGTGATTCTTCATAATCAAACCATGCATGATTTAAAGACGAAAATTGTCTGTACAATTGATGACTTTGCGGCGACTAACGAAGTATGGATTGTGAGAGGGAAAAAGGCGGAGGCGAGGTTTGTCTTGCCGCCCGGGATTACTGGGGAAGAGAAAAAAATCAAGGTTGAAGCTGATTGCGGTCCCAGATTCGAAAAAGTTACGGTATCGTTTCCGGTCGGATGTATGGTATGCAAGCGGTTACCTGCGCCAGTAACAATTGATGGAAAATGCAGCGAATGGACGGGGCGGCCGAGGATAATGATGAATAATCGGGAACAACTGATGCCGAAGGATCAGCTTAAATGGGAAGGGACCAATGATTTAAGCGCAGTGGTGTGGACCGGTTGGGACAAAACTAATTTTTACTTCGCCGCGGAAGTCAGAGACGATTTTCATGTTAACGAAAAGAGCGGCAATAATATCTGGAATGGAGACGGATTCCAGATGGCCTTTGTGCCCTTGGTGGTTGACACCGGATTATTTCCAGGATCGGGATATGGATCAAATGACACAGAAATTGGTTTGGCCTTGGCGCAAGGGACGCCGGTCGAGGCACAGTGGCAGGGGCCCAGGAATGTATGGCTGACCGGGCGTTGCACGGTAAAACGCGATGAAACGACAAAGATGACACGATATGAGGCGGCGGTTCCTTGGCTGGCTTTGGGGATTTCACCTGTGCCTAATAAAGTTTTCGGATTCAACTTTGTTTTGTTTGATGACGATACCGGCGCTGGTGCGAAATGTTGGTATCAGCTTTCGCCGGGTATAACCAATGGAAAAAATCCATCGCTATTCAAACGATTTGTTTTAAGCGAATAAAACTTTCGTTAAAAGCCGGAAAGTAATGACGGCTTGGTATTTGGTACTTCTGTCTGCCTAACGCCGAGCCCGGCTGAGGACAATCTGTATGAGGTAAGAGTGTAATTATGACTGATGAATTTGCCAATCAACCGTCTATCAGCGAATGGAAGTTCATAGAGACCCTCAAATCTCCCCTTCATGCGAAAATCGCATGGAAACGTTGTGTAAAAAAAAGTAATGAAGCCGATCTGAGAAAAGGGGTTTCCCTTATATTTGCCTTTCCAGATCCATCCGGCAAGCTCGATACAGCATATGCGGATTTCAGAAGATTTCTCTCTGCCGGAGGTATTACAATAAGCGGCGGATACAAAATAATCACGGACATTGTGCAAACTTCCCGTTACGAAGAATATATTATCGAGGCAGCCGCAAATTCATGCCGACTTCTTGCCGGTGATTCTGAAGGAATCCGTCGGGCGCTTGTATTTTTGGAAGACTCCATATTGCGTTCAGGCGGCCCTTTTCTGTCCTTCGGAAAAACGCATAGAAAACCGTTCATAAAAACCAGAATATCAAGATGTTTTTTTGGACCGATTAAGCGTCCGCCGATGAATCGCGACGAATTGATGGATAATGTTGATTATTATCCGGATGAGTATCTTAACAGGCTTGTCCATGAAGGAGTAAACGGTCTTTGGTTGAGCATCCAATTCCGAGATCTCTGTCCATCCCGATTTTTCCCCGAACACGGAAAACACTCTTCGAGACGTTTCGAAAAATTGAGGCAAACTGTCAAGCAATGTTCCCGTTTTGGTATTAAAGTTTATTGCTATTGTAACGAGCCGACCGCATTCGGACATTCGGATTATATGATTCCTTTTTCAAGCATGGAGAAAAATCCGTGGTTCAAAGGGCATAAGGAGTACAACGAACTTGGAGATATCGTTCATTTTTTTTGTACATCTTCCAAAAAGGGACAGGAATATCTTGAAGAATGCACGCGTTTCATATTTTCACAGGTGCCTGGCCTTGGCGGTTTGATAAATATAACCAATGGAGAAAGGGCCACAAACTGTTATTCCTATCCCCAAAACTTTTTTAAAAATAACTGCCCGCGATGCGCTAAAAGGAAACCTTGGGATGTTTATCACGATGCCCTGGCGGCAATGGCAAGGGGTGTTAAAAAGGCTGCGCCAGAGGCGGAATTTATCTCATGGCTTTATGCGCCGGCGATTATTTCGGATGATTCTTCATCAGCCGAGGAAAAGAAAAAAGCTTTGAGACAGATCGTGGCGCATGCACCTCGAGATACGATCATACAGATCAATTTTGAATCCAATGGGAAAGTCAAACAATGTGGCAGAGATTTAATAGCTTATGATTATTGGCTTGCTTGGCCAGGCCCCAGTGATTTTTTTGCAGATTGCGCCACCAGCGCACTGAAAGCCGGCGTGAATGTATCCGCCAAAATCCAGGTTGGATGCTCCCACGAAAACGCGACCATTCCTTTCATGCCTGTGCCCGGAAGCCTTTTCAGGAAATACGGCGCCATGAAGGACCTTGGAGTTAGTTCTGTTATGCAGTGCTGGTATTTCGGCAATTATCCTGGCCTCATGAACAAAGCTGCCGGCGAACTTTCGTTTCTGCCCTTTCCGGCATCTGAAAACGAATTTTTGGAGAACCTTGCCGCGAAAGACTGGTTCGGCAGCCAGAAAAAAATCATGAAAGCATGGAAGAATTTTATGAAGGGCTATGCAAATTTTCCGATAGCGCTCTCCTTTACATGGTATGGCCCATTACACTGTTCTATGGTTTGGCCCTTGCACCTCTTCCCGGTCGATCAACCTGTTGCGCCAAGCTGGCGTTTTTCCGGCCATCCGGACAGCGGCGATCGGATAAATGTCATTCAGATTGGGCGTCTGCAGAAACCAGCCGGCCGACTACATCTTTAAAAAGTTCATGCGACCATGCTTCCAAAGCGCGGCGGTCACGGACGCATGGCACAACCTCGGTGCGCGGGGGTCAGATCTCGTTTTTCTGCAAATACCATTCTATACGCCGATTATTTCCCGGAATGCTTCGGGCAGGCAGGCGATCAGGTCTCGGGCAATGAGGGAGTTTTCCGTCTTTTGCGCGGCGGCAATATCTCCGGCGCGGCCATGCAGATAAACCGCAACCCTCGCGGCATCAAATGGACTCATGCGTTGCGCGAGCAAACCTCCCAGCAGGCCGGACAGAACATCACCCATGCCGCCGCAGGCCATACCGGGGTTGCCGGTCATATTGATGTGTACTTTTCCATTCTTTTCCGCAACCAGCGTGCCAGCGCCTTTTAAAACCACGGTGGAATCGGTGAGCATACTTGCTTTCTTTACAATTTCAAACCGGTCGGCCTGCACTTCGGCCGTGGTAATGCCCAACAAGCGCGCCATTTCGCCCGGATGAGGCGTGATCACCAATTTTCCCCTTCTTTCGAATAATTTTGAAGCCTGTCCTTCAAAGACGTTCAGGGCATCGGCGTCAAGCATGACCGGAATGGAGCTCTCGCGCAGGATTTTTTCAATCAACCGGCGCGTTGCCGGGTGCCTGGTCATGCCGGGGCCGGCCAGCAAAGCCGTATACTGTCCCAGTTTCTCCCTCCATGTATCCCACAATGAATCGTCCAGGGAACCGGAATCCGTTTCAGGCGCGCCATGAACCATTGCCTCAGGAACGTTGGTTGCGACCACCGGCACAAGATGTTGGGGAACCAGGGCGGTCACCAAGCCTGCGCCTGACCGCACTGAGGCGCCCGTTGCAAGGGTGATGGCGCCGCTATAGCCGGCCGCCCCGCCGATTATGAAAAGATGGCCAAAGTCGCCTTTATGCGATAATTTTTTGCGGCGATGGAAGAAAGGACGAATGTCAGCCGGGGTAATTAATTCAAGGTCGCTCTCCGCCTCAACGGCCAGTTGCGATGGAAAAATATCGACCACCTCTATTTTGCCGACGTATTCCAGGGCATCCTGCCGGACCAGTCCCATCTTCGGCAACCCAATGGTGACGGTCAAATCGGCATGGACAGCCTCGCCTTCGGCCGCGCCGGTATCGGAATTTAATCCTGAAGGAATGTCGATGGAAAGCACGCCGCAGGTGCGGGAAAACGTATTTATAAAACGTACTGCAAGCGCCGCGGCTCCCCGGGCCGGGCCGCTGATGCCTGTGCCAAGGACACCGTCGACCACAACCGCCGGCTGATTCAACCGGTTTTCGTGCAACTCCCCGGCTGTTTTTTGCCAATCTCTTTCCGTGGTCAATTCCCTGACCGATATCCGGCTTTTTGCCATTTTTTTAAAATGCTCTAGCGCATCGCCGCGCAAATCGGCTATCACGCCCGCCAAAAGCACGTTAACGGCAAAACCCGCTTCCTTGAGAAACCTTGCCGCAACAAAGGCATCGCCGCCGTTATTGCCATGCCCCGCGACAATGACTATGTTTCTACTGTCGAGGCTGCTTTCCCTGCAAAGGCGCATGGCATGATCGGCAACCCCTTGGCCGGCCCGCTCCATAAGCGAAAAACCCGGGATATTGAATTTTTCTGTCGCGAGCCTGTCGAGCGTTTTTATCTGTTCTGTAGAAACAACTTTCATTGGAATTTATTTAACCCTCAGCGCCGGAAAAGTCAAGCGAATGAAACGAGAAGTTAAGCTGGACAAAGAGCAAAAAAATGGTGCGCCAGGATAAATCTGTAGAAGAAGGAAGGGAGGAAAGCCAAACGGAAATTTTCTGAAAGTGGCCTTACGGGAGAGGGGAAACCCGAAACCCGTCCGGGTAAGCGAGTCTGCGCG
>Ga0074199_1000624_pt1 | contig 49115 bp, 43 predicted proteins | sample EPASupsiteSAE347_FD_64528 | JGI IMG/M metagenome (GOLD analysis project Ga0074199, IMG submission 64528) | Bioremediated contaminated groundwater from EPA Superfund site, New Mexico - Sample SAE3-47 | ecosystem: Environmental > Aquatic > Deep subsurface > Groundwater > Contaminated ... | reverse complement strand
GGCCCGCCGCGGTGCGGCCCACAAGCCACGATGCCCTCGCCGAGACAGCCGAGCGGCGCCCCCCCCTTCCCCAGCCCGGCGCCACCCCCCCCCGCCATGATTGCCAGCGTCGCGTCGATGGCGCCCTGGGCGCCGCCGGACACCGGCGCATCGAGCATGGCAATGCCCTTGCGCCCGAGTTCATCGGCGATGCGCCGGGCAACGTCGGGCGCGATGGTCGAACAATCGACCAGCACCGCCCCCGGCGCCATGCCGGCAATCAGGCCATCCGGCCCGAGGGCGACCGCTTCGACGTCGGCGCTAGAAGTAATGACCGTAAACACCACCTCGCAGGCCCGGCCGAGTTCGGCCGGCGTCGCATGCAAGGTCGCCGGCAAACCGGCGGCGCTCGCCGGTCGACGCGCCCAGACGTGCAATTCGTGGCCGGCGCGCTGCAGGTGCAGCGCCATCGGCCGCCCCATGACGCCGAGACCGATGAAGCCGACCTTCATGCGTCCTGCCCGGATAGGCCCTCGAGCAGTTTGAGCACGGCGATCGAGTCATCCTCGCCGTGGCCGGAGCCGACCATGGCGTTGAACATCTGCGCCGTCGCCGCCGAACCGGGCAGGCAGAGGCCGAGTTCGTGGGCCGTCTGCATGACGATGTTGAGATCCTTCTCGTGCATCCAGCTCTTGAAGCCGGGCTTGAAATTGCGGTCGAGCATGCGCTGACCGTGGTTTTCGAGAATTTTCGAATAGGCAAAGCCGCCGAGCAACGCCTCACGCACCTTGGACCGGTCGACGCCGTTTTTACTGGCAAAAGCAAAGGCCTCGGCGACCGCCAGCACGCCCATACCGGTAACGATCTGGTTGGCCGCCTTGGTGACCTGGCCGGCACCGCTGGCGCCGACGTGAACGATGTTCTTGCCCATGCAGGCGAATGCCGGCTGCGCCCTGGCGAAGGCCGCTTCCGAGCCACCCGCCATGATCGACAGCGTGCCGGCAATGGCGCCGACCTCGCCACCGGAAACCGGCGCATCGACGAAATCGACGCCGGCTGCCGCCAGCTCCTCGCCAATCCGGCGTGCCGCGGCTGGCGCGATCGTGCTCATGTCGACGGCAACCAGGCCAGGTGCGGCCCCGGCGGCAACGCCACGCATGACTTCGGCGACATCCGGCGCATCGGCCACCATCGAGATGACCAGCTCGACCGCTGCTGCCGCTTCGGCCGGGCTGGCCGCGCCACTGGCGCCGGCGTCGAGCAGCGGCTGCATCGATTCGGCGCGACGCGCCCAGACGGTGACCTGATGGCCACCCTTGATCAGATTGAGGGCCATCGGGCGCCCCATGATACCGAGGCCAAGGAAAGCGATTTTCATGCGGAACTCCGGAGCGGGAAGGCTCTGATTCTAGGGGCTGGCCCCTTAACCGGCAATCAGGCCGGCTTCGGCACCAGGCCGGCAACAACGATATTGTCGGCCAGCACCGGGCGACAGAAGTGGAAGCCCTGACCACGCTCGCAGGACATTTCACGCAGGAAGTCGGCCTGTGCAGAATTTTCGACGCCTTCGGCAACCAGCTTCAGCCCCAGCGAGCGACCGAGCGCGATGATCGAGGAAACCAGGGACGCGGCATCGGTATCCGACTCCATGTCGGCAACAAAGGCCTGGTCGATCTTCAGGCGATCGATCGGAAAGCGGCGCAGGTAGGACAAGGAAGAATAGCCGGTGCCGAAGTCATCGATCGCCAGCTTGACGCCCATCGCCTTCAATTCGGCCAGGGTCGCCACCGACGAGTCGGCGCTGTGCATGACCGTGCTCTCGGTGATTTCCAGCTCCAGGCGCTCGGCGGGCAAACCGGTTTCGGCAAGTACGGCACGCACCGACTGGACGAATTCCGGCTGGCGGAACTGATGCGCCGAAATATTGACGGCGATTTCACCCATGTCCACGCCCTCGTCCAGCCAGGCACGCGCCTGCCGGCAGGCGGTGAGCAGCACCCAGTGCCCGAGCGGCAGGATCAGGCCGCTTTCTTCGGCAACCGGGATGAAATCGCCCGGCGGGATCATGCCGCGTACCGGATGCTGCCAGCGCACCAGTGCCTCGACACCAACGATGCGCCCGCTCGGCAGATCGACCTGCGGCTGGTAATGCAGCAGCAGCTGGTTCTCGGCCAGCGCCTGCCACAACTCGTTTTCGAGATGCAGGCGCTTGTTGGCAGCAACGTTCATCGGCGCCGCGAAGAAACGGTAATTGTTGCGGCCGCTCGCCTTGGCGTAATACATCGCGGTATCGGCATTGCGCATCAGGGCTTCCGGCGTATCGCCGTCCGCCGGGTAAAAGCTGATGCCAATCGAAGGGCTGGTGTGCAATTGGTGGCCATCGATCTCGCACGGTTCGCTGATCGCCTGCACCAGACTATGCACCTTGCTGACCACGGCATCGGCATCGCGTACGCCTTCAAAAACCAGCACGAACTCGTCGCCGCCCAGGCGCAGGACATGGTCGAATTCGCTGGCGAAACCATGCAGGCGACGCGCGACTTCGCACAGCAGCTGATCGCCGGCATGATGACCGAGCGAGTCGTTGACCGTCTTGAAGTTGTCCAGGTCGAGCAGGAGCACGGCAAAGCTGCCTTCCTGGCGGCGCGCCGCGAGCAGCGCCCGCGCCAGGCAGCCGTCGAGTGCGGCACGATTGGGCAGGCCAGTCAGCGGATCGTGATGGGCCAGATACTCGATGCGTGCCTCCTGGGCCTTCTGGGCACTGATATCGGAAAAAACGCCGACATAATGTGTCCGACCACCCGGCTCGGCAGGATTGATGGCGCTGATGTGCAACTGGTGCGGCGTGATCTCGCCGCCCTTGCGGCGATCCCAGATTTCACCCTGCCATGCACCGCTGGCCGTGATGCAGTCCCAGAGCGCCCGATAAAAACCGGCATCGTGCCGTCCGGAGCTGAGCAGGCGCGGCGTCTGGCCGATCGCTTCGGCCGCCGGATAGCCGGTAATGCGTTCGAAAGCTGCGTTCACCGCCAGGATGCGCAAACTGCCATCGGTCAGCATCATCGCTTCCGACGTGTAATCAATGAGCTGGCGGTGCAAATCGATCTGCTCGCCGGCCTGGCGCTGGGACCAGCCCAGCACCGAATAGCCGTACCACAGCAGGACACTGAGCAGCAGCGCAATGGTCAGCGGCCAAACGGCCAGGCCAGGCTGCAACCAGAGGTTATAGCCTGCCAGGGACCAGACCAGAATAATCGCGCCGACCAGAATCAGACGAAATTTACGAAAAGCCAGCGCTGTTTGCATCAAGATTGAAACGACCCGAAACCACAAAAAAGACTTGGAGAGCGGGCAGTTTAACCGAGTTGCAACAATGTTTTCAGCGCTTATTTTGGCGCCAGAAAAACTAACATAATTACATATATTACAAGCGCTTAGGATCGAACATTAAGGCTTGATCACAAACGAAATAAGGCGCTTCATCAGCCGCAGCAGCCACCACTATTACCGCGTTTCACGCCCAGTTTTGCCAGCAGTTTTTCCGGCGGGCAGAAGCCGGTGAAACCACTCTGTAACAAATTGAAGCCGACAAAAGCGGTAAACGCCAAAAACCAGCGCGAAACGAAAAGCGGGCTTTCCTCGACGCCCAGCGCCAGGGAAAGAAGGATGAAAAAACCCGCCATGATGCGGATGATGCGTTCGATGGTCATTGTTGATGCTCCTTGCGGAAGGCCGAGAAATAGAGAACGGGGATCACCACCAGCGTGAGCAGGGTGGAGACGAGAATGCCGAAAATCATCGAGAGCGCCAGACCGTTGAAGATCGGGTCGTCGAGAATGAACAGTGCGCCGAGCATGGCGGCCAGTGCGGTCAGCGCAATCGGCTTGGCACGCACCGCGGCCGATTGCACGACAGCCTCGGCGAAAGGCATGCCGGCGGCGACCTGGAGCTTGATGAAATCGACGAGCAGGATGGAGTTGCGCACGATGATGCCGGCCAGCGCGATCATGCCGATCATCGAGGTCGCGGTGAATTGCGAGCCGAACAGCGCGTGCCCGGGCATGACGCCGATGATGGTGAGCGGGATCGGCGCCATGATGATCAGCGGCACCAGGTAGGAGCCGAAATGCGCCACGACCAGCAGGTAGATCAGGATAAGGCCGACCGCGTAGGCAAGGCCCATGTCGCGGAAGGTTTCATAGGTCACCTGCCACTCGCCGTCCCACTTGACGCTGTAGCCAGCATACGGATCGGCCGGCTGGCGGATGAAGAATTCGCCGAGCGTGCCACCTTCCTTGAGCGCCATGCCGTTGATCTGCGAGCGCACGTCGAACATGCCGTAAAGCGGCGAATCGAGCTGGCCGCCCATGTCGCCTACGACATAGACCACCGGCAGCAGGTCCTTGTGGTAGATCGCCTTTTCGCGCGCCACATCGCGCACTTCAACGAGTTCCGAAACCGGTACCAGCTGGCCGTCGCGTGAACGCACGCGCAGCTTGAGCAGGGCGTCGAGATTCGACTGCTTCTCGGCCGGCAGCGTGATGCGCACCGGAATCTCGAATTTCGATTCGGTATTGCGCGCCGGCGTCACGTCCTGCCCGGCCAGCCCCATGCCGACCACCTCGATGATGTCGCTCTGCGCCACGCCGAGCAGCGCCGCCTTGCTTTGCAGCACATGCAGCACGGCCTTTCTGGAATCGGCCTCGATATAGTCGTCGACCGCCACGAGATCGGCCGTCTTCTCGAACGCAGCCCGCACCTGCTTGCCGACACTCATCTGCCCCTTGTAATCGGGACCGTAGATCTCGGCGACGATCGGCGACATCACCGGCGGCCCGGGCGGCACTTCGACGACCTTGGCGACGCCGCCATTCTTCTTGCCGATCGCCTCGATGCGCTCACGCAGCGACACCGCGATTTCGTGGCTCTGACGCGAGCGATGATGCTTGTCGGCGAGATTGACCTGGATATCGCCCTTTTCCGGCGCAGCGCGCAGGTAGTACTGACGCACCAGGCCGTTGAAATTGATCGGGCTGGCCGTGCCGGCATAGGCCTGGTAATTGACCACATCCTCGACGCCGGCCAGTTCGCTGCCGATTTCGTGCAGCACGCGCGCCGTTTCTTCAAGCGGCGTGCCGACCGGCATGTCAAGCACGACCTGGAACTCGCTCTTGTTGTCAAAGGGCAGCATTTTCAGCACGACGAGCTGGAAGTAAGCCAGCGACACCGAACCGAGGATGAGCAGGACAACGGCTATGCCCAGCTTGAGCCGCATCGCGGCACCCTTGACCGGATCGAGGAAGGGCGTCAGCAGCTTGCGGAAGGTCGCATCAAGCCGGGCGTCGAGTTTCGACTGTGCCGGCAGCGCATGCCCGGCCGCGTGCGACTTCATCAGCTTGCCGGCCAGCCAGGGCGTGACGACGAAGGCGACAGCCAGCGAAATGGCCATGCCCATCGACGAATTGATCGGAATCGGGCTCATGTACGGCCCCATCAAGCCAGTCACGAAGGCCATCGGCAGCAGCGCCGCGATCACCGTCAGGGTCGCCAGGATGGTCGGCCCGCCGACTTCATCGACGGCGCCGGGAATGATTTCCAGCAAGCTCTTTTCCGGATACAAGCCCTGCCAGCGGTGAATGTTCTCGACGACGACGATCGCGTCGTCGACCAGGATGCCGATCGAGAAGATCAGCGCGAACAGCGACACACGATTCAGCGTGAAGCCCCAGGCCCAGGAAGCGAACAGTGTCGCGGCCAGGGTCAGGGTCACGGCGACGCCGACGATCACCGCTTCGCGGCGGCCGAGCGCAAAGAAAACCAGCAGCACGACAAAAGCGGTGGCAAAAACGAGTTTACCGATCAGCTTCTGCGCCTTCTCGGTCGCCGTCTCGCCGTAGTTGCGCGTCACGGTGACTTCAATGCCGTCCGGGATCACCGTGTTTTTCAGGCTTTCGATGCGGTCGACCGCTGCGCTCGCGACATCGGCCGCGTTGACGCCGGGCTGCTTCGACAACTGCATGGTGACCGCCGGGAACTCGCCTTCCTTGCTGCCGAACCAGGCATAGGCCTTGGGCTGGTCAGCACCGTCTTCGACCGTGGCAACGTCGCTCAGGAAAACCGGCTTGCGCTCGCCGGCGCTACCGCGCACGGCGATCACCAGTTGCTTCACGTCGGCCGCCGATTCGAGATAAGTGCCAGTCTGCACCAACACCTCGCGATTGCCGGCAGTCAGGCTGCCCGACGATTGCAGCGCGTTCGACACCTTGAGCGCGGCGGCGATGTCCTGCGGCGTGATGCCGTAGGAAGTCATCCGCTCGGCATCCATCAGCACGCGGATGGCGTGCTCCGGCCCGCCGATGGTGGAGACGTCGCGCGTGCCCTTGATCCGTTTCAGTTCGATTTCGACGGCGCGTGCCACCTGCTGCAGGTCGAAGGCCGAACGGTTTTCATCCCGCGTCCAGAAAGTCAGCGAGACGATGGGCACATCGTCGATGCCGCGCGGCTTGATCACCGGCTCCATGACGCCGAGATTGGGCGCCAGCCAGTCGCGGTGCGACATCACGGTATCGTAGAGGCGCAGCACCGCATCGTTGTATTTGACGCCAACGTCAAACTGCACGGTCACCACCGCGCCGCCGGGACGCGAGGCGGAATAGACGTGCTCGACGCCATGCATGCGCGACAGCACCTGCTCGGCCGGCCGCGCCACCAGATTCTCGACATCCTTGGCCGAAGCGCCGGGAAAAGCGATCAGTACGTCGGCCATGGTGACGTCGATCTGCGGCTCTTCCTCGCGCGGCGTGACCAGGGTTGCAAACAGGCCGAGCAAAAAGGCGACCAGTGCGAGCAACGGCGTCATGCGCGAAGTCAGGAAGGCGGCGGCGATGCGCCCGGAGATGCCGAGCTTTTCCTCTGTGTGCGCCATGGCTTACTTCGCCGACTTGAGCTGGATACCGGCCTTGACCGGATCGGCCACCACCTTGTCGCCGCTGGCCAGACCGGCCAGCACTTCAATCTCGCCCTGGCCGACCGCATCGCCCAGACGCAGCTGGCGCAGGCTGGTACGCCCATCGGCGGCCTGCACGTAAACCGCTGCCACCTCGCCACGCCGGACGACGGCAGTTGCCGGCACAGTGAGCTTTTCGGCCTGGCCGACAACGAAATGAACGCGGGCAAACATGCCCGGTATCGCTTCCGGCATCGGGGGCAATTGCACACGTACCTGCGAGACATGGGTGGACGCATCCGCGGTCGGCAGCAGTTTGACCGAGACGGCATCAACCCACTTGCCGAGCTCAGGGAATTCGACCCGTGCCGCCTTGACGCCCTGCATTTCCTTGAGGCGATATTGCGGCACGCTGGCGGTCACGCGCAGGCTGCCCGGCTGATAAATGACGAACAAGGGCTTGCCCGGCGTCGCCATGTCACCCAGTTCGGTCAGACGGCGGGCGACAATGCCATCCATCGGCGCAACAATTGCGGCATGACTCTGGCCGGCCCCGGCGGCGGAACGATTGGCAGCGGCCGCATCGAAATCGGCACGCGCCTTGTCGACTGCAGCCTGGCTGACGAATTTCTGGTCCTTCAGGCTCTTGTGCCGCTCGTAATTGAGTTTCGCATTGATGTACTGCGCCTCGGCCGCCCGCGCCGCCTCATCCGCCTCGCGCGCATCGATGCGCATCAGCAGGTCGCCCTTGCGCACCGTCTGCCCGGCATCGGCCCTCACTTCAGTGACCCGACCGGCGATCTGCGCCCCGACGGTTGCCTGTTGCACCGCCTCAACCAGCGACTCGGCCGGAAAGCCGAGCGCCACCAGATGCGGCTTGACGACAATGACCGGCAGCGGCTCGGCGGCCTGCGCAGCGGTCGACATCCCGAGAAGGGCAAAAACCAGAACGTGGATAAGTTTTGAATTCATGTATATAAGAATACTCTAATTAAGCTTGCCACGACAAGGCCGACAACGGTCACCCCTTGATTTCACTCGTTTTTCATGAGGCGGCCGGATCGTCGTGGCGCAACCGGCAGGTCGAATGACGCGACTGCCACAACGCGGGATCCAACCCGACACTGAACATGCCGGTCACAGCGCCAGCCGCATCGCGAATCGCCTGGTTACGCCAGACGACCCAGACCCGCTGCCCATTCTTGCAGATATTTTCGTTGAAGCTGCTGGCATGCATTTCCGGCTCGAGCAGGCACTGCGTGACGAGTTGCCGCAGGTCACGCCCATCGGACTCCATCTCCGGCATGATGCTGCCCAACAGCGGCTGACCATCCAGCTCCCCCGGCGCAAAACCGAAAAATGCTTCGCCAAAGCGATTGATAAAGATGATGTTGCCTTGCCGATCCCACTTGAGCAGGATCACGCCCACCGAATCGACCAGTTCATGAAATTTTTGCTCACTGGCCTGCAATTCACGCACCCGAGTTGCCACCTCGTGCCGCAACAGCTGCGGCTGGCGCAGGACAAAATAAGTCACAAGCGCGGCAATGCTGGCCAGCAGCAAGACAACAAAGCCATCCAGAACCAGACGACCGGGTGAATACCAGCCACGATCCGGCGCCACGCTGAGCACCCATTCACCATTGGCCACCGGAATCCGGATATCGACAGGCTCGACTAGTGGCTGCTCTGACGAACGGGAAAAGACATGCCGGGTCGCACTACCCGGCGGCAGGCGCCACAACTCGTAACGACATCCAGCCTCTTCGATATCGTTCAGGCGAGTTGATACCAGCAGATCGGGGATGCGGATCAGCACTTGAATCAGCCCCCAGAAGCGCTCCTTGCCATCCTTGTCGACAAGAAAGACCGGATTGCGCCCAACAATACCGACGCCCCCCTGACGCAGTTCGAACGGGCCGGTCAGCCCAAGCTTGCGGCTGCTGATGACGCGCTGCACTTCAGGGCCCTGCACTGGATCATTGAGCGGACTGAAGCCGATAACCCGCTCATTGCCGGCCAGCGGCACAACATGACTGACCGTACCGCCCGGCGCCAGTTGCAAGGCCGAAATGCCGCCAAAAAGGCCAATCAGCTCCTTGGCCAGCGCGTCGAAATCATCAATGACGCCCCCACCCTGACGCAGCATGGCAGTCAAGGCATGCGAGGCGGACAGGGAGCGCTCCAGGCGCTCGCTCATATCCTGCGCGACGGCAGAAGCCAGCTGACGAACCTGAATTTCCCGGTCCTGACGCCGAACCTGCTCCAGCCCCCAGGCGACAAGCGCCAACAAAATCACGCTCAGAAGAAAGGCTGCAAACGCCCCCAGCAACGGCCAATACGACCGGGATGCAAGCAAGCTGATACGCTGAGTCGGCTGCGGAGACATGTTTGCCCTCCTTCGGGTTCATGTCATCACAAATCAGACCCGATTTCCAGACATATTATTGCGCCGGGCCTGGTCAGAGGCTGAAACTGCGTATCAGCCTCCCGGCATACTGCTTCGGCGCCCCGAGCCAAGCGAGGCGCCGGGTCATGCGATCACTTGTGGGTGAGTACCCACTTGGCCAGCGTTGCAGCTTCCGCATCAGTCACGTTGTTCGGCGGCATCGGCACGGCACCCCATTCGCCCTTGCTGCCATTCTTGATTTTCCCGGCCAGCGCAGCCTCGACGCCCTTCTCACCGGCCCGCTTGGCGACCACATCCTTGTAGCTCGGCCCGACGATCTTCTTGTCGAAGGAGTGGCAGGTCATGCAGTTCTTGGCTTTGGCAAGCTCATCGGAAGCCATGGCCTGACCGGTCAACAGGCCGGCAGCAACAAAAATCGCGATGCAGTGTTTCATTTTTTCCTCCAGAGATTCACGAACCAGTCAGGGCGCTGGTTTACAGGCACAGTCTAACCCGACGAATGGAAGCAGCCTACCCCTGGCGACGCAACAAGGCGGTCAGTACCGGCGGGGTCATCATGGTTGTCAGGATGACCATGATGACGATGACCGAAAACATGCCTTCGCTCATCACCCCCAGGTTTTTGCCAACCATCGCAAAAATCAGCCCGACTTCACCACGCGGTACCATGCCCCAGCCGACTACCCAGGGATTGTTGGCACGCCCGGCAACGAAGCCGGCGCATAGCTTGCCGATGACGGCGGCGACGGTAATCCCCAACGCGACGAGCACCGTCTGCGGATCGCTCAAGGTCCTCAGATCGACCTGCATGCCGGTCAACACAAAAAATACCGGCACAAAAAAATAGCCGATCGGCTCGAGCATGTGTTCATGCTGGTGGCTGCTGTGGCGGGCCAGTACTTCGCGAATCTGCGTCTGGCTGGCGGCACTGCAATTGTCCGGCAACAGCGGTTCGATATCCTGCACCAGTTTCGGCGTCTCGAATTCCTTGAGGAAAACCGGCTCGAACAACAAGCCGGCGGCAAAGGCGCCAATGATCGGCGCCAGCCCGGCCGCATGCGCCAACCAGGCCATGAACAGGCCAACCACCAGAACCAGCGAAAACAGCATCGAATGGCCATTATCGAGCCGCGAGACGCGGCGTAACAGGAAAGGCGCAACCGCCCGACCGATAAAGATCGAGCCACCGAGAAAGAGAACCGCCTTGGCAATGATCCAGCTCACTTCACCGGCACTCACCATGCCGACCTGCACCAGGCTGCTGACCACCGCCAGGATGACCAGCCCGAGTACGTCGTCGATCACGGCGGCGCCGAGCACGATCTGCGCTTCAGGCATCTTGAGACGACCAAGATCGCGAAAGACACGGCCGGTAATCCCCACCGAGGTGGCGGCCAGCGTTGCGCCGAGGAACAGGTAAGCGTTGAACGTCATACCGGGCAGCAGCAAGGGGCCTGCGACAAAGGCCCCTAGTGCAAACGGCACGGCAATGCCGACCGACCCCACCAGCGAAGCCTTGGCACCGACGCTGACCAGATCGCCAAGGCGCGTCTCCAGACCAATTTGCAGCAGCAGGATGATGACCCCGAGTTCGGCCATGAACAGGATGATCGGATCGGTCGCCACCGCAGCGAAATAATGCACGCCCAGCAAGCCCAGATTACCCAGCACCACCCCCAGCAACAACTCGCCCAGGACCGCGGGAAAGCCGATACGCTGCGCCAGCGGTGCGAAAAGACGGGCTGAAAGAATGATGATGGCCAGCCACAACAGGTTCTCGCCTACCGCTCCGGCACTCGCCGCCAGAGCCGGCCCGGCAGAAAGCAGCAAAACCAGTGGCAACACGCGCCGCAGGCTGCCGACATCAAGAAACGGCGGAGAAACAGGGGGCTGGGCAGACATGAGCTTCTCGACAAACAGGATGACCGGCCGATTCTAGCATCAGCCCATTTCAGCCTGTGGCGGCTCGGGAATTCAGGAAACGCGGAACAATCGCCCGAACTGGACCGTCCCGAGAATCTCCCGCACCCCGGCATTGCAATCAATCAGGGCCACCGTACAACCGAGATTGCGCGCCCGGTCGCGCACGACCAGCAACAAGCCCAACCCGGAACTGTCGAGATAGGTCAGGTTGGCGCAGTCGAGCTGCACTTCGACCGGCATCGAAAGTCCGTTGAAAAAGCCGTCGACCGCTGCAAGAAACTCCTGGCGCCGGGTAAAATCCAGGCGCCCGGAAAGAGATAGAACAGGAGTACGCTCCCCGACTCCGCGGCTGTCAATCTGCATCGCCTTCCCCTGATAGGCACATCTGAAGCAAGCCTTTTTTTCTGGCGCTACTTCAGGTAAATCTTACGCCAAGCAACCGGGGAATCAAGTCTGGACGCCCCCCCCCGCTCAGGAGGCAAGATCGATCAGCAAGGCCTCGATTTCCATGCGACCAACCGGACTGGCCATGGCGATCAGCATGAAGCCTGGCTTGATCAGGAAATCATTATCGGGATTGAACTGCCATTCGCCATTGCGTTCGCGCACGGCCAGCAACACATAGTTGGCGCTGCGCAGCTTGAGGGCGGCGATCGGCTTCGGAATAAACCCGGCAGGAACCGGGACCTCCTCGACACGCAGATTTTTTTCCGACTTGAGCATTTCATCGAGGAAAGAAACCACATGCGGCCGGATCATCGCCGAGGCGATACGCATGCCGCCGGTAAAGTCAGGAGAAACGATGGCATCGGCGCCGGCCTTGCGCATTTTCTCCATGTTGCGCGTTTCCATGCAACGGGCAACGATGCGGACATTGGGCTTGAGCTGCTTGGCGGTAATGACAATCATCAGATTGCGCGAATCATCGCCGGTGACGGCAAAAACGCCTTTGGCATCCTCGAGGTCAGCCGCCATCAGGATATCGTCGTCGCTCGCATCACCATGCAGATAGAGCAGGCCGGGATTCTTTTCCTTGTACTCCTGCAGGCGGACATTGTCTTCGTCGATGGCGACGTAGTGGCGGTTGGTTGCCTCCAGCTCATGCGCAATATTCCGCCCGACCCGGCCAAAACCGCAGAGGATGTAATGTCCCTTGAGCTTCTTGATCGTCTTTTCCATACGTTTTCTCTGCAGAGTTCCATTCAGATCGGTTTCAAGCAATGCAACCGTCACGACCGAGAACAGCATCGACAGATTGCCGGCCCCCAGAATGCCAAGCACTACCGTCAGCATGCGGGCGGGCTGATTGCTCGACATGTCGATGATTTCACCAAAGCCGATTGTGGCGACGGTGATGAAGGTCATGTAAAAGCAGTCAAACCACGAGTACTTGCCATCGGTCAGGTACATGTAGCCCAGGGTACCGAACACGTGCACCGCCAGCAACGCCGCCAATGCGACATACAGCAGGCGAAAGATATAACTGATCTGGGATGCTTTGACGGCGGATGTCACGACATGAACCTATTCGACAATCGGCACGGACTGGGTCATGAAAATGACGGCTTTCCCGCCGTCCATATTGGCGTGCAGGGCTTCGACCAAAGGTGGGCTGATCGCAGTATCTGCATCCCATTTGACAACAAAATTGGCGCCGGAACCACCGGAAGCGTCATTCAGTTCGACAAACAACTCAAGCGTTCCCAGGGGCGGAATGGTAACTGCCGTAGGCACCCGCTCGCCCAGCAATTTGCCCTGAGTGTCGAAGTAGCGGGCCGACAAAACACGTAGTGGGCGACGGGCATCTGTATTACGGATACTGACCAGGGCTGAAAGCAGCACATAGGACGCCTTGCCGCTCTTGCCAAGATTGCCATAGAGCATATGGGAGTAAATCGGCAAGTACAGCGTCTGGCTTTTGGCCTGCGGGCGTAACTCCTGAGCACTTGCCATTCCGGACAGAAGCAACAGCCCGCACGCACCTGGCAACAGCTTGCGCAACAAATTCCCCGGTTTCATCGTCTCCCCTTTCGATCAAACAGACTGGCTCTATGCATTTTTCGGCCGATGATACCTGCAGGCGGGATTTCCCGCACAGCTGAAGGTATCCCACGGCAGGAAAAACGACAGCTCAAGCCCAGACAGAAGAACAACGCTACGCCAGCAAGGCTTTCAACTGGGAGGAGATCGATTGCCAGTTTACCGGTTTGACAATGTAGCTCGCATTCAGCGCCTCTGCCCTGGCAATACTCTCAGGATCACGATGACCACTCACCAACACCACAGGGAAATCACGCCCGTGAGTTTGGCGAATGGCGGCACAAACCTCGAAACCGTTCATGCCCGGCATTTCGACGTCAAGCAGCACGATATCCCAAGGCATGCGCCTGAACTCGGCAAGCGCATCCAGACCATTATCCACAGCGACAACCGAAAACTCTTCCGGATCAAGCGCTACCGGCATCAGCAGGGCAACCGTTGGATCGTCATCGGCAACGAGGACCCGGTATATTGGCTGGCTCATACGGGATCCTCGGCAAGCATCTGGTTGATGGCCAGGCTAACCCTCCCCCATTCGACCATCAGGGACTCGACATGTAAGGAAACTTCCGTCAAGTCACCCGCCCGACCTCCCCCCTCGATATTCCGCAGAATCTCGGCAAAACAATTGGCCCCGACATTAAAGGAGCTGGACTTCAAACCATGCGCCGCGCTTGCCAATTGCTCGACGTCTTTCCGCCGGAGGGCCGACTCCAGGCGCTCCATCTCCTGCGTCGCCGCCTTCAGATAAGCGCTCAGAAGTTGCCGGACAAGCAGTTCAGCACGCGCCGGAGACAGCGCCCGAATCTTGTCGAGTGCAGATGGATCGAGTGGACTGGCAATCACCACCTTTTCCGGATCAGGTTCGATCGAATCGACCGTCAATTGACGTCGTTCGGCGGGCAACCAGCGCTGGAGTATCGCCAGCATCTCATCCCCACTGTAGGGTTTGGTCAGGTAATCATCCATGCCCGCTTCAATGCAGCGGGCTCTGTCACCTGGCATGGCGTTGGCCGTCAAGGCGACGACCGGCAGGTGCAAACCACTACCCTGCTCGCGCTGACGCAGTAATCGAGTCGCCTCGAAGCCATCAAGCAGAGGCATCTGGCAATCCATCAGGACAAGATCGAAATGCTCGTCGACGAGCATTTCAAGTGCCTGCCGCCCATCACTGACGGTACTCACCTTGACTCCTGCGCGTTCGAGATGGGCCCGGGCAACGATCAGATTGCTTTCGTTATCTTCGGCAATCAGTACCCGCCCCCGCAAACGCGGCGGAATTGCCGAAGCCTTGCTGCCGGCACGTACCGCCCTCCGGCTGAGCGCCAACTCGATGGCCTCGAAAAGCTCCGCCTGACGGACCGGCTTGACGAGACAAGCCGAAATATCAAGGCGCGCCTGATCCTCCCTGGCGATCAACTCAACCGAAGAAGAAAGGACCACGATCCGCGTTGCCTTGAGGCGCTCGTCGCTGCGAATTGCACTGGCAACATGCAAGCCTGGCAAACCGGGCATATGCAGGTCAAGCAACACCACCGAGAAAGGCTCACCCGCTTCGGCCGACTCACGCAAACGGGCAAGCGCCTCCACACCGGAGCCGGCCGCCCCGACATCGAAGCCCTTTTTCCTGGCCTGACCCAGCATGACTTCGAGGCTGGTCTGGTTGTCATCCACTACCAGCATGCGCCCCCCAGGCGTGCTGACTGTCGAGATGGACTCATGTGACTTGACCAGCTGACCAAACGGCAAACTGAAGGAGACTACGAAACTGGAGCCCTGTCCCGGCTGACTGGACACGGATAAACTCCCCCCCATCATCTCGACCAGACTACGGCAAATGGCAAGCCCCAGCCCGGTCCCCCCGTACTTGCGGGTAGTCGAACCATCCGCCTGCAAAAAATGTTCGAATATCTTTTCCTGAGCTTCGGGCGGGATACCAATCCCGGTATCCCTTACGGTCAAGGTCAGATTGAACCTGTTTTCGTCGGAAATACCGAACACCAGTGACAATACTATTTCGCCATGATCGGTAAACTTCACCGCATTGCTCAACAGATTGGCAATCACCTGCCGCAAGCGTAGCGAATCCCCCCGCACCACCAAGGACTCGGCCAAGGGCAAATCAGCAACCAATTCGAGGCCCTTTTTTTGGGCTGGCTGCGAAAACAGTTCAAGCGACTCTTCAAGCAGCCCCAGAAGATCGAAATCGACTTCCTCAAGCTCGAGCTTGCCAGATTCAATTTTGGAAAAATCCAGGATATCGTTAATGATGCCCAGCAGATGGCGACCAGAGCGTTCGACGGCTTCAACAAACTGACGCTGCGTTGGCTCCAGGCGGGTATTGAGCAGCAATTCGGTCATTCCCAGCACACCGTTCATCGGGGTGCGGATTTCGTGGCTCATCGTCGCCAGAAACTCACTTTTGGCCTGACTCCCTGCTTCTGCAAGATCCTTGGCGCTCCGCAACTCACGTGTACGCTGCTCGACCATCTGCTCCAGGCTGCCCAGATGCGATGCCAACCAGCGGTCGCGCTCCCGGATCTGTTCGACCATGGCATTGAACCCCTCACCCAGCAGGTCCAGCTCTGCGACTCCGGTTTCAGCTGCGCGGGTATCAAGCTGCCCTCTCGACACCTGCGCCATGTTTTCGGTAAGCACAAGGAGCGGACTCATCAAGCGATCAATCTGACGAGACTGGAGACGCAAGGCAATCATCAAGGCGACAGCCATCTCCAGCAGGATCAGACCAAGATACCAGAACACTTGTTGATAGATTGTCGACAGATCAATGACGAGGCGGATCCATCCCCGCTCGGCCCTATCGAGATGCGCATATGTCAAAAAAACGATAGTGGACCAATGAAATTCATGTCCCGGCTGAGCGTCGACCGACAGGAGCGCCGCCGTTTGCTCAGGTCCGACATCCCGTTCATAGGCGGCAAACAGCGTACGATCACGCCGAAAAACCGCAACCGCCTGAACATCCGGCAGGGCCCGCAAAGATGTCAGCAATTGGTTCGCAGCGGCCCGATCGTCCGATGCAAGGGCCGGCGCGAGAGTCGCGTTCAGCAATTCAAGGCGCGTCTCTCCATCGAGAACCTGAGTACGCACGGTGATACAAGCGGACGTCAAAAGAATCACTAAAGAAACGAAGGCTATGGCAGAAGCCAGGACATAAAAATTGATGCTGGCCAACCGTGCTCGCAAGGACGGCGATTGGAAAAACCTGCTCATGGCTGATTCAGCGGCAACATCGATGCGCGGAGTTTGGCTTCACTCGCAGCACGCCAGGCTTCGCGAAAACAATCCTGCAAGTACCAGCGCACGCTTGGAGGAACCGCGACCTGTTGGCCTGCCAAGCGCATTGATAGCAATTCTTCAAGTACCGCCGCAGCGCAGGACAATTTATCTGCACCGACATTGGCCGCAGCACTGCGCACTGCATGAACCTTTTTTCGCTCAGCCTCGTCATCTCCGCGCGTAACAAGCCATTCCCGCTCCCATTCAGAGAAGTGCTGGACAAAAAGCCCGAGCGCCTGCCACCACAACACTGGCTGCCCCAGCATGCGTTCCACAGCAGCATCTATGTCAAAACCTTGAATGGATTTAGGAATAAGCATCGGAATGAAACGGAAGTTACCCAAAAACTATGGTGCAAGAGGGAATACTGAGGTACGGATTGTCACAGCAAAAAGAATTGTAAAAACATGGGAATGGTAAAACAATTCAAAGGTTTTACATTGGATTACAATGCCATCTTTACAAACTCGCTTACGTCAAACTTATGCGCCAGACTGCGCTCATTGTGGAAGACGATCCGGGAACACGCCATGTTCTCAGCGCCACGCTGTTAACGGCCGGCATTAATAGCATATTTGCTGAAACCGGCGCACAAATGTGGCAGCAACTCTCCGAGAACCCCGATGTCATCATTCTTGATCTCAGCCTGCCCGATTCAGATGGGCTGGAGCTCCTGCGCCAGTTACGACAACAATCGGAAATTCCGGTATTGATTCACTCGACTCGATCAGACGAAGTCGAACGTATCATCGGCATTGAAATCGGCGCCGACGATTTCTTGCCTAAACCCTGTAATCTCCGCGAACTGGTTGCACGAACCCGCGGCTTGCTGCGACGGACGCAAGGACGTCAGCCCACCCCAAAAAATGAAGCTCGACGCATGCATTTTGGTAACTGGACACTTGATACGGCATCGCGCGAACTTACCGATGCCGAGGGCCGCCCAGCACCACTCGGCGTTTCCGCCTTCGCTCTGCTCTCCGCATTTCTCGACCATCCATTTGAGCCGCTTTCCCGGGAATTGCTTTCCCGCGTACTAAAACGCGAATACGTCCCATATGATCGAATCATTGACGTCCATGTCAGTCAGATTCGCCGCACCCTCGGCAAGCAAGCGGATGGAAGCAGCTTCATCAAAACCCTGCGCTCCCAAGGGTATGTTTTCATCGCAGCAGTGGAAACGTCTCAATAACAGATCACCACGCCAGACCGGATTCCATTACCTGCAATACGAAAGCCGACATGAAAAAGCCGCCTCAAGGCGGCTTTTTCAATTCCGGCAATGGCTAACTACTACTTGCCACCGGTGACCTTACAGCCACCAACTGTATTCCCCGCGCAAGGAGAAGAACCCTCGCGATTGATCAGCCACTTGCCACCAACCAGAATCATTTCGAGCGTCTTCTTCGTGACATCGCGGTACTGATTTGACTGGTAGACCTGACGGAAGTCGGCGAAGGCACGATCCTTTCCATCCATGCGAACAGTGACTTCCTGAACATCGACACTGATATTGTCACGTGTCGAGATCCGGCTGCGGCGCAACTGCGCCCAGTCTTCACGATTCAGGCCGCCATCCGGGGTGAAAGTCGGGGCATAGAACCCGGCATAGTCAGAATAGTTCTTGGCGGACCAAGCGGCAGCCCAGGACTTGACCTGACGAATGATGTCATCGTTGGCGCTTGCTGCAGCAGGAGCAAAAGCAACCTGCGGAGCCATCGGCTTGGTGTTGAGCTGGCTCATTGCACGAGCATTCAAAGCCTCGCGATCAGATGCAAAGGTACCGATCGAATCATTCGGACAGAATTGGCTGGCATCAACCGAGGCAAGTTCGCTGCTTTCAGGATCACGAACATCCAGCTTCTGCAAACCGAGGTATTCAAGCAGGGTACCCATGCCGGCATAAGTGCGCAGATAGGCGAGGCTGAGATCGGTATCGGCATTCACTGCATTCCGGCGGGCGCTCAGCAACTCGTTTTCGGTATCGAGCAAGTCGAGCAAGGTGCGCTGACCGACATTGAACTGATCCCGATAAGCATCACGGGTCTTTTCAAGCAAGCTGACTTGAGTCGCCAGATAATTGGCCTGTTCCTTCAGCCGCAAGACATCGTTGTAGGCAATCGACAGGGTCTGACGGGTATCGCGACACGCCTTTTCACGCAAATCAAGAGCAATGTTCTTGCGTTCGCCATACTGCCGTTCCCGCGCCCGATCTGAACCGCCATTGAACAGGTTCCAGTTGATTACCAGTTCGGCAACATTCTGAACACGATCACCATCTACGCCGAGGTAATTCTTGGTGTGATCGGTCCGCGCACGAAAATCCAGTTTGGGCGAGTAAGCAGCACGCCGCACAGCCATATCGCGCTCAGCCGCTTCGATGTTTTCAACAGCTGCTAACAAGGCGGGATTTTTCTTGTACAAAACGTCCTGAGCAGCTTTCTGGCTTGCCGGCAAACCATTGCTCAACTGACTAGGCGGAATCACCGAGCCTGGCGGCTGGCTGTTGACCAAGCGCTGGTAGCGAGCCGTGACGTCATGCAGGTTTGCCGTCTCGGTCGTCAGATTGATTTCAGCCAAGGCCAGACGGCTCCCGGCTTGCTCAAGATCGACCCGGCGCCCCACACCTGACTGGGTGCGACGAATCAGTTGTTCATGAGTCGCCTTGTGCTGAACGTAATTATCTTCGGCGAGATTAACCAAGAAACGGTAGCGCAAGACATCAAGATAAGCACGAGCGGCTTCAAGCGCGATGTTTTCTGATGCATCAAGCAACTCGTAGTAACGAACCAGACGAGCCTTGTCGAGACGCTTGACTTCGTTGTGGGTTGCGAAGCCATCAAACAGCATTTGGTTCAGGCTCAAGCCAAAACCACTGCGCGTGTAATTATTGCTTTCATTCGTCGGGGGCTGCTTCAGACTTTCACGGCCCACCCCGGCTGTCGCGTCGATTCGCGGCATGAAGCCACCACGTGCAACGCCGACTTCCTCTTCCGCCGCCTTGTAGTTGTGCCACTTCGAAGTCACTTCGGGACTGCTCAGCACCGCCTGTTGAGCGACCTCCTTGAGTGTTGCAGGAGCACCTTCAGGAGCAGCCTGCGCAAGCACCGGAAACACTGTGGAGAGAAGCAGGGCAAGAATAGTGTTTGGTTTCATGAGCATTCAATCAGAAAAAAGCATCAATTAACCCACCGACACACATGACAAGGCGCTCACCGGCAGGACACGAATTATTGGAAGCGTAGATATTGCTTCAAGTGAGCAGATTATAGACAAGCAAAATGTCAGCTATGTAAGTTTTTGTAAACTGTTACTACACTCGCAAAATCACCTTTACCACCAAGCCGCCAGCCTCTCCATTACTTGCGACTATGGAACCGTTGATCGCCACAAGCACCCTCTTCGCGATAGCCAACCCCAGTCCGTAACCGCCACCTGAAACCTGCCCCCCTTCACGAAAGAAGGGAGCAAAGATTGCCTCAAGATCAGCCTCTGGAACTCCGGGGCCCTGATCCGTGATTGAAAACGCAAAAAAGCCGCCCTCCCGCCCAGCCTTGACCACCACCTTCCCGCCCTCCGGTGAAAAACGCAAGGCATTGCGAACGATGTTTTCAATGGCGCGGTGCAATAACTCTGCATTGGCTCTGACCTCAACCATTTCCCCTGCCACAAAATCTATCTCGACTCCCCGCACCACGCCCTCAAATCGAGCATCTTCAACAATGCCAACGAGCAACTCACCCATATCGACATTTTCGAAAGCACCAATCACCCCGGCCTCCAGGCGTGACAATGTCAGCAACTCGCCCACCAGCTGATTGATCCGTTCCCCCTCCCGCTCAATGCGATCAAGCGAGTCCCCCATCCTTGAAGGCTGTTGCCGAGCCAAGCCAATGGCTGCCTGAAGGCGGGCCAGCGGAGAACGTATTTCGTGAGAAACATCATGCAGCAGGTTCTTCTGCCCCTCCATAAGCACGCGCAAACGCTCAGTCATATGATCAAAATCACGCGCGAGATCGACCAGTTCATCATCACGCCCCCCCATGCGCTGCCCGATACGGACATCGAGATCTCCCTCGGCCGCTGCATCAAAGGCCTCGCGCAAAATGCGGATGGGCTTGGCGAAATACCAGGCCAGAGCGAAAGCGCAAGCCAGACTTGCAAGCAAGGTCGCCAGCGCAGGAACAAACGGGATGCGAAACTCGCCCGGCGGCGGGGCGGGATGATCGCCCTGCGGGGGGCCTCGTCCAAAATCAGGAGGAAGCCTGCGCAAAGCATCGAAATGTGGAGGCGGCTCGGGCAAGGACATTGCCCTACCTGACTCAACCATCTGATCTGCCCGGCGATGTTCCAGCCAGAAAACCAGCCCGACCCCCAAAATGCCAGCAAGTTGAGCCAGCCAGACAAACAGGAAGAATTTCCAGAAAAGGCGCCCCACGCTATTCACGCAGTAGCTGATAACCTTGCCGATAGACGGTCTGGATGCAGGAACGACCATCGAGCAGAACCCCGAGCTTGTGCCGAATGCTCGACAGATGAACATCTATGCTTCGATCGTAGCGAGCCAATGGGCGCCCGAGCGCCTGCTCCGACAGGTCACTCTTGCTGACCGGTCGACCTGCATTTCTGGCCAGAATCTCCAGCAGGTTGAATTCGGTACTGGTCAACTCAACGGGAGCCCCAGCCCATTCAACCCGGCGTTGTTCGGAAAGAACGCTCAAGGCGCCAATCACCAGGGGTGCGCCGGATGCAGCCTCACCGGGGAATTGCGTGCGACGCAAGATGGCGCGCAAGCGGGCAGCCAATTCACGAGGAAGACAGGGCTTCGGAACATAGTCATCTGCCCCCAGTTCAAGGCCGACGATGCGATCCATGTCATCTCCCTTGGCGGTCAGCATCAACACCGGAATCGCACTGCCTGCCCGGATTCGCCGCAAGGCCTCAACACCATTGACGCGAGGCATCATGACATCAAGAACAACGATTGCATACTTTCCGGAAAGCGCTTCCGCCACACCGCTCTCGCCATCATTGACCGCCGTTGCAGCAAAACCATCCTGGATCAGGTAGTCGCACAACATGCCTGAAAGCTCGACATCATCGTCGACCAGCAAGATATGGGTACCCGGATTCATTGCAGACTCATCGTATATGGATGCTCGTGATCATAACCAAGCAAGGGGCCTCAAGGTACCGGATTTACAGACTTTTACCGGCAGCACACCGTATTTTGCGGTGCCATTTCAAAAGCCCCCTCGGTTGGCAAAGAACAGAAAGCGGTAACGGCAAATTTTGCCGCCCTGAAAAATTTGCCGGATCCGGGATAAATCTTGAAAGATATCGAGGAAAAGAGACAAAAATCCGGTTTTCCTTAACAGCTTTTTACCTCACTTAACATTAAACACCACTGATTTTCCCTGTTTCAGGCCGATAACTTGCTCAAAGAGATCACCCCGCAAGCGGGCAAGGCCGTTTCAATAAACAACAGGAGGTAATCATGGTCAGCAGCATCAGCAGCACCGCATCCATCAGCCAGTTATTCGCCAAGCTGGACAGCAAGAGCCAGGGATATATCGAGAAAAGCGATCTACTCTCGGCCTTTAGTCAGATCAACTCAAGCAGTAGTGATAGCTCCGAAATTGATGATGTCTTTGCTGCACTCGACAGTGACAGCGATGGCAAGGTTACGGAAAGCGAGTTTTCCACCACGCTCACCAAGTTGCAGGAAGAACTTGACAGCCAGCTCAACGAAATGCGCATGAACGGCTTTGGCGGCAACCAAGGCAGCAGTGGCATGGCAAGCATGCCGCCGCCCCCGCCACCACAAGACGACAGCGGTTTCACCAAAGAGGAGCTGACCAGCCAGCTCGACGAAATCGGCAGCACCGACAGCGAACGCACCAGTTTCATTTCCAACATCGTCAGCAACTTCGAAGCAGCCGATGCCGACGGGGATGGCAAAGTGACCTTTGCCGAAGCACAGAGCTACAACAGCGACTCAAGCAGCACCTCAACAACGAGCGAAAGCACCACCAGCAGCACTTCAAATACATCGGCAAGCAACAGCGAAGCCGAGATCATGATGAAAATCCTGCAACTGATGCACGCCTACGGTAGTTCGGATCAGGACCAGCAGAATACGACAGCCAGCAGCCTGCTTTCGGTTTCAGCCTGAAAATTGCGATACAGCAAAACAGGCTGGCCTGAACAAGCCAGCCTGTTTTATTTTCAATAACGACAATTACCTGGCTCGAACCATGCGCCAGCCGCTCACCTTGTCAGTCCTTGAACACCTTGTGACAGCTGCGGCACTGCTCATGCACGGCCTCGTAAGCGGCACTCACCCTTTTCAGATCACGACTTTCTGCGGCCAACAGCAGATCTCCGGTGGCAGCCAGAAAAGCTTGCCGCTGCCTCTCGAAACTTGCCACCTCACTCCAGACCTTTGCCGTGGCATGCGTTGGCGGATAGTTGGTGTCCGGCCCGAAATATTGCCATGGCCCATTCTTGACTGCATCCAGCGCCTTGGCATGCACAAGGAACTGGTCAGGCTTGTATTGCCCCTTGCGCAACTGCTGCCCCATCGGCTCAAAAGCATGCAGCATCTGCCCGAAAGCTTGCCGGCGATGAGTGACCGGCTGGCCCGGACGCGTATCGGCCGGCTCGCCGCAAGCCGCCAGAAAAGAACAAAGCAGGCCAAGAATCAGGATTTTGTTGCGTTGCATTGACAAGTCTTCAATTCATTCAAAAAACAAACAAGAAATCGGAGCGGCCCAGGCCTAATGCGCCCTGGCCTCTTTCAGCTTTCGGTACAAGGTGCGCTGACTGACCCCCAACAAACTGGCCAACAGCCCGGGATCACCGGGCATTTGCGCCTCGGCCCAGGCAATGTAGCGCATCTCCAGCTCGGCCAGTTCGACCACGGCAGTCAATTTGAAACCAGCGCTCGGGTCGACAGGCGCCGGAGCGACATCATCAGCCATTTCAGTCAAATGCGGCAGATCAATCCTGTCACCATCGGCCAGCAAGGTGGCGCGTTCGATCAGATTGCGCAGTTCGCGGATATTACCGCTGAAACGACGACAGGACAGCCAGGCCAGCGCTGCAGGCGTCAATTGTCTGCGGGGTTTGCGATCGACCCGTTCGAGCAGCGAAGCCGCCAGCAGGGGAATGTCTTCGACCCGCTCGTGCAGCGCTGGCGTGTGAATCGGGAAGGTATTGATGCGGAAATAGAGATCGCGGCGAAATGTCTCGGCTTGAACCATGCTACGCAAATCGCGGTGGGTCGCCGCAATCAGGCGAAAATTCGCCGGCAACCAGTCCAGCCCGCCAACCCGCCGGTAAGTTCCCGTCTCCAGCAAGCGCAACAGCTTGACCTGCAGCGCAAGGGGCAACTCGCCAATCTCATCAAGAAACAGCGTGCCGCCGCTGGCCGCCTCCACCAGCCCCTGCTTGCGATGGTTCGCGCCGGTAAATGCACCTTTCTCATAGCCGAACAACTCGCTCTCGAACAAGGTTTCGGTCATGCCGGCACAGTCGACCGCGACGAATGGCCCCTCTTCCCGGGCACTCGCTTCGTGAATGGCTTGCGCCACCAACTCTTTGCCGGTGCCCGTCTCGCCCAGCAACAAAACCGATGCATTGGAATTGGCGACGCGCAGGACTTTTTCCAGCATGCCGACAAAAGCCGGAGAACGTCCGACCAGCCCCTGCGCCGCAGCCCGACTGCTCGCCTGGCGAACAACCCGCATGGTCTCGACAAAATAGACCACTTGCCCCTGGTCATCACGAATCGGTGTGGTTTCAACATCAACATGCTCCTCGCCCCGTGGCGTGTGATGCAAATGCAACACACGCTGTGGCGCGCCGGCCTCAAGGCTCTGCTTGAGGGGGCAGGACTCGCCGGCTTGATCACAAGGCATGCTGAAGTGATGCGACACCTCGTAACAGCAACGCCCGGCAATCGGCGCACCATCCCCGAACTCCTTCAAGTAAGCCGCGTTGGCCGCGATGATGCGGTATTCTCCATCCATGATGATGCGCGGCTCCGGCAGGCCATCAAGGAAGGAAATCAATTCGCTGAGAAAATGTGCCGTCATGCCACCCTCGCCATTTCTGTCATCGTTGTCAGACAATTTTGACACACATTGCTCATTTGTAGCTGAGTGATGTATATAAGCAACTGATTTTGAAACAACAAGGTGCAAAGTACCCGCAGGCATGCATCTTGTTAATAGCAACACAGGAAACCGGCAGATTCCGTCTCACCAAGGTCACTGCGTCTTTTTTCATTCGCCCCGCAGGCATGCTTTGACGCAGTTGCTGATTGCTGTTGGTAGTGCCGGTTTCCGACCTAATTTTTCTCATCAATGAAAGCCGAGATGAATCAACCAGCCGACAAGACAGAAGAAATGAAACCGACCGGGGTTTCCTTCTACGAAAAACGTAAAAAAATCTTCGCCAAAGGGGTGCGCGGCTACTTCGACAACTGGCGTATCGCGCTCGTTATCCTGACCCAGGTCATTTTCTACGGTGGCCTCTGGCTCGAGTGGAATGGCCGGCAAGCGCTGCTGCTGCATCTGGTCGAACGCAAGTTCTACATCTTCGGCGTCGTCTTCTGGCCGCAGGATGTCATTTACCTGGCGACCCTGCTGATCGTCTCGGCCTACGCACTATTCCTCGTCACCGCCATTGCCGGCCGCTTGTTCTGCGGCTACGCCTGCCCGCAAACGGTCTATACCCAGCTCTTCATGTGGATCGAGAACTGGGTCGAAGGCGAGCGCAACCAGCGCATCAAGCTCGACAAGGAACCGATGAGCGCCCGCAAGCTGCGCATCCGCGCCACCAAGCACGGCCTGTGGCTGCTGCTTTCGCTGTGGACCGGCTTCACGCTGGTGGGTTACTTCACGCCGGTCAGCGAACTGATCGAGAACGTGCGCACCAACAATCTCGGTTCGTGGGAAATCTTCTGGATCTTCTTCTACGGCGGCTTCACCTACCTGATGGCCGGCTTCATGCGCGAACAGGTATGCAAGTACATGTGCCCGTACGCCCGCTTCCAGAGTGTGATGTTCGACCCGGACACGCTGATCATCACTTACGATCCGGAGCGCGGCGAGCAGCGTGGCGCCCGCAAGAAGGGCGTTGATGCCAAGGCGGCCGGTCTCGGCGACTGCATCGATTGCGGCTTGTGCGTCCAGGTCTGCCCGACCGGCATCGACATACGCAACGGCCTGCAATACGAGTGCATCGGTTGCGCCGCCTGTATCGACGTCTGCGACCAGGTCATGGACAAGGTCGATCTGCCGCGCGGCCTGATCCGCTACTCCACCGAGAATGCGCTGGCCCGTCACCTGACGCGCAAGGAAATCCTCGCCCACATCGTGCGCCCACGCATCCTGCTCTATACCGCGATCCTGGTGCTGATCACCGGCCTGGCCACCTGGTTCCTGGCGCACCGCATTCCGCTCAAGGTCGACATCATTCGCGACCGCTCGACGCTGGCTCGCGAGGCCGACGACGGCAGCATCGAAAACGTCTTCACGCTGCAGATCATGAACACCGAAGAGCAGCCGCATCGCTACAAGGTGGTGGTAGATGGCCTGGATGGCATCAAGATTACCGGCACTGGCGATGTCGAGGTACCGGCTGCAACACTCCAGTCCTTCATGACCGTCATCAGTGTTCCACCGGAAGCCGGTCAGAAGGGTGCCAATCCAATCCACTTCGAAATCGTCGCCCAGGAAAATCCGGACATCAAGGTTCGCGAAAAAGCCTCATTCATGATGCCCTGAGTCGCAACACGCCGGACTCAAGAGAGCGGGAGCTGGCCTCCCGCTCTTTTTTTGTCCGTTCACACGACAGCAGGCAAGAATGCCTTTGCGAGAAACCGGAGCATGGCAGGCAGATGCAACTCGATATCACCGTAATCATCGTGACTGCCCGGAACCAGCAATAGCTCAACCAGATCCGTCGCACGCGCGGCAAATATCTCCTCTGCCTCACTGAACGGAACGGTTTCATCAGCCAGGCCATGCACTATCAGCACCGGACAGAACAGCCGCCCGATGCTGCGCGAAGGCGCGATATCATCGAAACGGTAGCCGATGACCCGCTGCACATAAGCCAGGATGTAGGCCCCAAGCGGCCAATAAGGAATATGCATCGCCGCCAGCCAGCGCCGCATCATGCCGGCCGGATGCGCAAAAGCCGCCAGACTGACAACTGCCTTGACGGTCGACTGCCGCGTTCCGGCCAAAAGCGCAGCACCCGCACCCACCGAATGCCCGATCAAACCGTAGGCGACCGGATCAATACCGGGCTGGCGCTGCAACCAGACCAGACCGGCCTCGATGTCTTCGGCAAAGCGCGGCAACGAGGCAAAACTGTCGGCATCGCTGCGCCCGTGACAACGCGCGTCCAGAAACAGCAATGTGTAACCTGCGCCATGCAGGGGCGCCGCGAGCGGCAGCATGGTCTGGGCATTGCCACCCCAGCCATGCATGACGACCAGCGCCGGTGCACGACTCGGGCCGGGGATAAAACAGCCGAACAGTTTTTTCCCGTTCGCCGTCGGCACCGCAACCTCCTGCCATGGCAGGCCTTCCGGCACGGCCGTGGAAACGAGGCGCGGCGCGGCCAGGCCGCGGCGAATCGCCAAATTGAGCAGCGTAACGCCGGCCGCCATCAAGGGCGGCAATAGCCACCAGGCAGTCATCCTGAGCAACCCGGCAGACAAGGAAAAGCGACAGGCACCAGTTGCCCCGCCCTGGACGGGACAGCAGGAATCACCCCATCCCGGCACGAATTCGAATTGCTCACGGCAGACCTGAAATATAAGAAAACACTGATTTTACTACCGGCAAAAAGCCGCAGATCGCCGAGGGCTGCTTTCTTCCCGGCCGCCGCCAAACAACACCAAGGCCCTGCGGGCGCGCGCAGCCAAATGCCTGATTCGTGTAGACTCGGGCACAGGAATTTCAATTAGAGCGGCCATGAAGACCAGCCCGAAACCGAGAAAAGAAAACGATCGTCGCCAGCAGGACAACGGGCCGCCAGCCGGCTGGCGCGACCGGCGGCGCTCTCCGGAAAGACGCATTCCCGAACTCGAGGAATGCGCGATCAGCGAAGCGGAATGGGAGCTTTATTTCGGCAAGACAGACGCCGGCAAAACCGGCGATTGAAGCCTACTCGGCGACCAGTTCGACTGTCTCGCCGCCTATCGTCACCGTCTGCCCCGGCCGCAATTTCGCCCTTTTGCGGGTGTCGACCGCTGCATCGACCTTGACCCGGCCTTCGGCGATCGCGGCATGCGCCGAACCGCCCGAATCACACAGGCCAGTCGCCTTGAGCAGTTGGTCGAGTTGAATGTATTCGCCGCGCACGGCAAAGCGGATGCTCATGAGTTTTCTCCGGTCAGTATCAGATGCACCCGGCAGGGCCCATGGGCACCGAGGACAATGGTTTGCTCGATATCTCCGGTCCGTGACGGGCCGGAGATGAAATTGAGGGCGCGCGGCACGCTGCCGCGTTCGGCACGCAGCAGGGCGAAGGCGTCTTCCATGGTGGCGACGATGCGCGCCACCGGCACCAGCGCGATGTGGGTTTCCGGCAGCAGGCTGACCGTCGCCGGCGTCGCCGCCCCCGACAGCAGGAGAAGCGTGCCGGTTTCGGCAATCGCGCAGAAACAGCCGGAAATGCCCACTTTATCGGCGTCGACCGCTGGCCGCACGGCCACCTCAAGACCACTGGCCGCCCAGTCGAGCGTTGCCAGATCGCCGGTCAGCACCGCCTCGCGACCGAGCCCACCGGCCGCCAGATAACGCGCCACGGCCTGCGGCGCCTCGGCCGGGGTCGAAACGCTGTCCACGCTGCTTGCCAGGCTCTCCGCCTTGGCGCGGAAGCGCTGCACCAGATCGCCATCGGGCACCGGCTGCGGCCCGCGGACCGGCGCCGCGAGCAGCGCCTCGGCACGCGCCCGGCGCGCCGCAAAATCGTCCTTGCCGACACCGACCCGGACCCGGCCGAGAATTTCGTCACGTGCGCTCATACGACGCGATTCCTTGGGGTTCCCGCCACGAAGGCTTCGATGTTGTCGATCAGTTGATCAGCCAGCGTTTGCATCGCTGGGCGACTCGCCCAGGCGACATGCGGCGTCAGCAGGAAATTGGGCAGCGCCAGCAACTCGGGCGCCAGCATCGGATGATCGGCAGGCGGCGGCTCGGTGGTAAGCACATCGAAACCGGCGCCGGCAATCCAGCCTTCGCGCAGCGCGCGGATCAGCGCCGCCTCGTCGACCAGCCCGCCGCGCCCGGTGTTGATCAGCAGGGCGCTGGATTTCATTGCCTGCAGCTCGTCGACCGCAATGAGATTACGGGTTTCATCGCTCAGCGGGCAATGCAGCGAAATCGCATCGGCTTCGCGCAGCACCGTGGCAAACGCCGTGTAGCCGGGACGCACCACAGTCGCTCCCTTGCGCTCGGCGCGCAGCACGCGCATGCCGAAGGCTTCGGCCAGGCGGGCGACACCACTGCCCAGGCTGCCGGCACCGATCAGGCCGAGCGTCGCGCCGTGCAGGTCGCGGATCGGATGATCGAACAGGCAGAACTGCTCCGACTGCTGCCAGCGCCCGGCCTGCAGCGAGGCGCGCCAGGCGATCAGATTGCGCGACAGGGCAAGGAGCAGCGCGAAGACGTGCTCGGGCACGGTCTGCTCGGCGTAGCCGCGGATGTTCGAGACGACAATGCCGCGCGCCCGGCAGGCATCGAGATCGACGATGTTGGTGCCGGTCGCCGCCACCGCGACCATTTTCAGCTCGGGCAGCAGGTCGACCGCTGCGGCCGGCAAGGGGCACTTGTTGATGATGGCGATATTCGCCCCGGCCAGGCGCTCGACGACCTCGCCCGGCGCCGTCTTGGCGTACTCGGTCCAGGTATGCGCAAAGTCCGGCCGCCGGACGTCGGCGACCAGCGCATCACGCTCGAGGTAGACGATGCGCTGCATCAGCCGCCCAGCATCTCGAACGGCGTGCCGGCAGCGGCGGCAATCCGCCCGACCTGCTCACCCAGCGCCGGATTGCCGGCATAGAGCAGGCGATCGACCGCGGCCGCGCACAGACCTTCGACTGCCGCCGTGTCGCCCTGGAGCAGGTTGAGCACGCCAGCCGGCCACTCAACGCGTGCTGACAGCTCGCACAGCGCATAGATCGCCGATGGCGCCTTCGGGCTGGGTTTGACGACCAGGGTCGCCCCGGCCATCAGTGCCGGCGCCAGCGCCGCAGCAAAGGAAGCCAGCGGCCGGGTCGGATCGAGCACCAGCCCGACCACGCCGGTATCGCCAACCGCAGCCGACTGCAGGGCATCAACGGCAGCGGCGACTTCCGCGCTGGCCGCCGCATCATCGAGCAGCGCTTCCTGTTGCAGCAGCTTGGCGAAATGTCCGGCGTAGGCATCCAGCGCCTCGGCCAGGCGCCCCAGGCAAACCCGGCGCGCCTGCATGCCCATGTCCGCCCACAGCGGCTGCGCGGCACGCGCCGCGGCAACGGCTTCGGCCGCCTCGCTGGCGCCACACAGCGGCACGCGGCGGATCGCCTCGCCCGTTGCCGGATTGGTCACATCGAGGAAACCATCGGCCACGGTCAGGAAGGCACGACCGTTGATCCAGAGGGGAATGGCCTGCGGGCCTTCGGGAGTGAAATCCATGCTCAAGCTCTCTTTCTTGCTGCGTATTGTTCGTGGAAGGTCTTGCCGGCCGGCACGCTGAGGTCGCGCCCGGCGGTCCACCCCGGCGCCATGCCCAAAATGCGGATGCGGCCGCTGTCGTCGGCCAGCCAGTTGAGATAACGCGAGGCGCGCCGCACCACCCAGCGATACAGGCGCGGTTTGCCGGCCAACCAGGCCCAGGCCTTGAGCGCAAAACTTTCGCCGAGCGGACGCAGGCCGCGTTCGACCTGTTCTTCGCGCAGGCGATGCATCAGGCCGGGCAGCGGAATGCGCACCGGACACACCGTGCCGCACTGGTTGCAGCCGGTGGAGGCATGCGGCAAATCGAGTGCGTTTTCGATGCCGGTGTACAGCGGCGTCAGCACCGAGCCCATCGGGCCGGGATAGACCCAGCCGTAGGCGTGGCCGCCGAGCGAGAAATAGACCGGGCAATGGTTCATGCAGGCGCCGCAGCGAATGCAGCGCAGCATCTCCTGGTAGGCCGAGCCGAGCAGATTGGCACGGCCATTGTCGACCAGGATGAAGACCGTCTTTTCCGGACCGTCGCTGTCGCCCGCCTGTTTCGTACCGGTCAACAGCGAAACATAGTTGGAAATCGTCTGCCCGGTCGCCGAACGCGGCAACAGCCGCATCAGGGTCGCGAAATCGTCGAGCGTCGGCACGATCTTCTCGATGCCGGTGACCACGACATGCACGCGCGGCAGCGTCGTCACCATGCGGCCGTTGCCTTCGTTGGTAACCAGCGCCGCGCTGCCGGTTTCGGCGATCAGGAAATTGGCGCCGGTGATGCCCATGTCGGCGCTCAGGAAATGCTGGCGCAGGACTTCGCGCGCTTCCCGCGTCATCGCCGGGATGTCGGCAGAAGTGCGCGTTTCCAGCGGTCGACCGTGTTCCTCGGCAAATAATGCCTCGACCTCTTCGATGGTCTTGTGCACGGCCGGTGCGATGATGTGCGACGGCGTTTCGCCGGCAAGCTGGATGATGTATTCGCCGAGATCGGTCTCGACCGGCCGGATGCCGGCCGCAGCCAAAGCCTCGTTGAGATGCGCCTCTTCCGAGAGCATCGATTTCGACTTGGTCGCCTTGGTCACGCCATGCCGGCGCGCCACATCGATGACCAGGTCGCAGATTTCGTCGCCATCGCGCGCCCACAGCACCTCGGCGCCGGTCGCCTTCGCCTTTTCCTCGAACAGTTCGAGCCAGACGTCGAGATCGCCCAGCACGCGGTTGCGGATATCGACGCAAGCGCTGCGCAGCGCCTCGAATTCGAAGCCGTCCTCGGGCAGCGCCGCCATCGCCTTGGCACGCTTGCCGACGAAGAGCGGCTTGGCCTTCTGCAAGGCCTTCTGCAACACCTTGTTGCGGATTTTCTCGCCGGCCCGCGCCTGGAAGAACATCGCCTGCGAATGCTTGGCGCCGGCCATCAGGATTCCTCTCCGGCCAGCACTTCGGCAATGTGCAGGACGCGCGTCGTTTCGTCGCCGCGCCGGCGCAGACGGCCCTCGATATTGATCAGGCAGCCAAGATCACCGCCGACCACCGCATCGGCGCCGACCTTGGCAATCGACTCGCATTTGCGATCGACGATCTGCGTCGAGATATCGCCAAACTTGACCGAGAAGGCGCCGCCGAAACCGCAGCATTCCTCGCAATCGGCCATTTCATCGAGAGTCAGGCCGCGCACCTTGAGCAGCAATTCGCGCGGCTGGCGCTTGATGCCCAGACCGCGCAGGCCCTTGCAGGAGTCGTGGTAGGTGACGCTGCCGGCGAAATCGGCGAGCGGCAGCTCGACCTTCAGGACATCGGCGAGAAAAGTCGTCAATTCGAAGGTCCGCGCCGCCAGTTGCTGCGCGCGCGGCGCCCAGACCGGGTCGTCGGCCAGCAATTGCGGATAGACGTTGCGCACTTGATCGGTACAGGAACCGGAAGGAATCACGACGTAGTCATAGCCCTCCAGCTCACTGATCGCCTTCTTCGCAAGCTCGGCGGCGAGCGGCCGGTTTCCCGCACTCCAGGCCGGTTGACCGCAGCAGGTCTGGCTTTCCGGGACAATGACTTCACAGCCGGCCGCTTCGAGCAGGCGCAGGCTCGCCATGCCGACCGAGGGTCGGATCAGGTCCACCAGACAGGTAACGTAGAGGGCTAAGCGCATGCTAATATTGCGGCGCACAAGAAAATAAAGTGGCTAATGCTACTCAAACAGCACCAATAAAGGAATCCAGTTGTCCGAAGCAGCCCAAGGGTCCGCGAAAAATCCCGGCTCCATTCAGGTCATCGAGCGCATGATGTCGCTGCTCGACGCGCTCGCCAACTCGTCTGAACCGGCCAGCCTGAAACATCTCGCGGCGACCACCGAACTGCATCCGTCCACGGCGCACCGCATCCTGGCCGCGATGAGCAATGCCCGCTTTGTCGAGCGCGAGGACGCCGGCACCTACCGCCTCGGCATCCGCCTGCTCGAACTCGGCGCCATCGTCAAATCGCGCATCAGCCTGCGCGAAGTCGCGCTGCCCTACATGCAGCAATTGCACGAAACCATCGGCGAGGCGATCAATCTCGGCGCCCGCCACGATGACGAAATCGTCTATCTCGAACGCACCTCGTCCGGCCGCTCGCTGGTTCGCGTCGTCTATCTCGTCGGCGGGCGTGCACCACTGCACCTGACCTCGCTCGGCAAGCTCTTCCTTGCCGCCGACGGCCCGCAGAAGATTCGCGAATACGCCAAGCGCACCGGCCTGCCCGGCAAGACGCCGCATTCGCTGACCACGCTGACCGCTCTCGAGAAGGAACTCGACAAGGTGCGTCGCCACGACATCGCCTACGACGACGAAGAAGCCGAAATGGGCCTCAAGTGCGTCGCCGCACCGATCCGCGACGACGAAGGCAACATCATTGCCGCCCTGTCGGTTTCCGCCCCGGCCGACCGCCACGATCCAGAGTGGGCGGCGCAGGTCAAGGGCGCGGCTGACGCCGTGTCGAAAGCCCTCGGCTACACCAGCCCGAAAAAATAAAGGCCGCACACAGCGGCCTTTTTCTCTGAACGCAGTATCGCTCAAACGCGCTTGCGCTCGCTGGCCAGACTGGCACTTTCCATCCAGCGCTTGATCCGGTTCGCGTCACCGACCCGCGTCATCTTGCCTTGTGAGTCGAGCAGCACGATGACTACCGGCTTGTCGGCAACCCGCGCCTGCATCACCAGGCAACGCCCGGCCTCCGAGATGTAACCGGTCTTCGACAGACCGATTTCCCAATTGTCGCTACGCACCAATGGGTTGGTCGTGCCGAAATTCTGGATGCGGCCATTGAGTTCGACCTTGGCTTCGGCCGTGGTCGAGAAATGCCGGATTTCCGGATAACGCGCCGCCGCCGTCACCATGCGCGCCAGGTCATACGCCGTGGACACGTTGTTGCTCGAGAGGCCGGTCGGCTCCTCGAAGCGGGTGTTGTACATGCCCAGCGCCTGCGCCTTCTTGTTCATCGCAGCGACAAAAGCCGGCAGACCACCCGGATAGTGGCGACCGAGCGCATGCGCAGCGCGATTTTCCGAAGACATCAGGGCAAGCAGCATCGCCGTTTCGCGCGTCATCGTCGTGCCAACCGGCAAGCGCGAACGCGTGCCCTTCAGGCCGTCGACGTCTTCATCGCCAATGGCAATGACGTCCTGCAAATTGAGATTGGCATCCAGCACCACCATGGCGGTCATCAGCTTCGAGATGGATGCAATCGGCGTGACCGTGTCCGGGTGCTTGGCAAGCACTGATTGACCGGTACTTTGATCAATGACCAATGCCGAAGAAGAATAGAGCGCCAGACGACTGGGATCGATATCGGTCAGGGAAACACGACGCACCGGCTGTTTGGCCTGGCTCTGCGCCAGCTGCATGGACTTGCCCGATTTGGCGGTTTTGGTCTTGATGGACGGGGCGGTTGCCGCAACCGTCTTGCTGCGATTGCTTGCCGCAGCTGATTTGAGCACGGGCTTGCGCGCGGCTTGGACTTTCTTGCTTGCCGGGGCTTCACTCTTCTTGCTGGCCTGCTGCACCGGCTTTTTTGCACCGGAAGCCTGCACCTGAGGCGCCACACCGACGCTCAGCAAAGCACTGAGCAACAGGACTGATCTAAATTTAAACTTCATTCGCTACCTCCTGCCAACACCGGGAAATTGTAGCCCAGTTTGGCCGGAGATAGTGAAATCACAACAAAAATAAATAGATACAACAACAACTTAAAGCAACAATTTATACAGCATCAACCACAGTAAGTGCCGTCATATTGACGATGCGACGCACGGTTGCCGTCGGGGTCAGGATATTCACCGGCTTGGCCGCCCCAAGCAGGATAGGGCCAACCGTCAGGTTGTCGCCTGCCGCCACCTTGAGCAGATTGAACGAGATGTTCGCCGCATCAAGGGTCGGCATGACCAGCAGGTTGGCCTGACCCTTCAGACGCGAATTCGGGAAAGCAGCCAGACGAATTTGCTCGTCCAGAGCCGCGTCACCGTGCATTTCTCCTTCAACCTCGAGATTCGGCGCCCGCTGCTGCAACAAGCCCAGCACCTCGCGCATTTTCAGGGAGGTTGGCGTGTCTTCCGTGCCAAAGGTTGAATGCGACAACAGCGCCACTTTCGGCTGAATGCCGAAGTTGCGGATCTCGTCTGCCGCCAGCATGGTCATGTCGGCAAGCTGCTCGGCCGTCGGGTTGTAATTGACGTAGGTATCGCCAATGAAGACCGTACGTTCCGGCAGCATCAGCAGATTCATCGCATACAGGCGATCCAGGCCTTCGCGCGCACCGATGACGTTTTCGACATATTCACGATGTGTTTCATGACGCCCGAAGGTGCCACAGATCAAACCATCGGCGTACCCCAGACGCACCATCAGGGCACCGTACAGCGTGGCCCGGCGGCGAATCTCGCGGCGCGCATATTCCGGCGACACACCGCGCCGCTCCATCAGCGAGTGATAAGTCTGCGCGAACTCGTCGAGATGCTCATCGAAGAACGCACAGTTGTCGCCATGCACAACCTCGAAATCCTCGCCCTCGCGAATGCGCAGACCGGCTTCCTCGATACGCCGATTGATGTCGGCATGACGGCCGATCAGCACCGGCCAGGCAATACCCTCATCGCGAATCACCTGCACGGCACGCAGCACGCGCTCGTCCTCGCCCTCGGCGAAAACGATGCGCTTGGGCGCCATCTTGGCCTGCGAGAACACCGGCTTCATGATCATGCCGGAGTGATAAACGAATTCATTCAAGCCCTGGACGTAGGCCGCCCAGTCCTTGATCGGACGCGTCGCCACACCCGAATCCATGCCTGCCCTGGCCACAGCCGGCGCAATCTTGACGATCAGGCGCGGATCGAAAGGCTTGGGAATCAGGTATTCCGGACCAAAGCCGGAAACCTTCTCGCCGTAGGCAGTCGCCACGATTTCCGACTGCTCGGCACGCGCCAGTTCGGCGATCGCCTTGACCGCCGCCATCTTCATTTCTTCGGTAATCGTCGTCGCACCGACATCGAGGGCGCCGCGGAAAATGAAGGGGAAGCAGAGGACGTTATTGACCTGGTTCGGATAATCGGAACGACCGGTGCACATGATCGCGTCGTCGCGCACGCTCTTGACCAGTTCCGGCGAAATTTCCGGCGTCGGGTTGGCGAGCGCCATGATCAGCGGCTTGGCTGCCATCTTGGCGACCATTTCCGGCTTCAGCACACCGCCGGCAGAAAGCCCGAGGAACACGTCGGCATCGGCAATCGCTTCGCCCAGCGTGCGCTGATCGGTTCTCTTGGCATAACGCGCCTTGATCTCATCCATTTCTTCGACGCGACCGTCGTACACCAGGCCCTTGATATCGGTCACCCAGATGTTGTCGACCGGTGCGCCGAGCATGACCAGCAGGTCAAGACAGGCCAGGGCCGCGGCACCGGCACCAGAGGTGACGATCTTGACGGTAGCCAGGTCTTTGCCGATCAAATGCAGGCCATTGAGCACCGCGGCACCGACGACAATGGCCGTACCGTGCTGGTCGTCATGGAAAACGGGAATCTTCATGCGCTCGCGCAGCTTCTTTTCGATGTAGAAGCACTCGGGCGCCTTGATGTCTTCGAGATTGATGCCGCCAAAGGTCGGCTCCAGCGAAGCGATGGTATCGATCAGCTTGTCCGGATCACGCTCGTCGATTTCCAGATCGAAGACGTCGATGTTGGCGAACTTCTTGAACAGCACCCCCTTGCCTTCCATCACCGGCTTGGCAGCGAGCGGGCCAATGGCACCGAGGCCGAGTACGGCCGTACCGTTGGTGATGACACCAACCAGGTTGGCACGGGAAGTGAGGGTGCTGACTTCGGCCGGATTGGCGACAATTTCCTCGCAGGCGAAAGCAACGCCGGGCGAGTAAGCCATCGACAGATCATATTGATTGGTCAGTTGTTTGATTGGGGTGACCGCGATTTTGCCCGGCTTGGGCTGGCGGTGGTAATAGAGCGCGGCTTCGCGCAATTGTCTCGGATCCATGTCTGCCTCCATTTTATATCGTGAAACGCGATTTTGAATCGCGGAAGATCATACCATGTTCAGATACGGCTTCCACCTTCGGCAATCACGTATAACGCAAACGTCAAGTAGATGTTTACCCTAATTTGTTGCATAATTATGGGCTTCCCAGCCGACGGCCTTCAGCCGCTCTAAGTCTTGGTGGCAGCTCCCGGCGACTGGCGAAAAGTTAATCTATTTCAGTAACTTGGAGAGAGACATCGCCATGACCGCACCGCTGAACGCACCTGCTTACGTCAAACATGAAGGCCTGAAAAAATGGGTCGCCGAAATCGCCGCGCTGACCCAGCCGGATAACATTCACTGGGCCGACGGATCGCAGGAAGAGTATGACCGCCTGTGCGCCGAAATGGTAGAGGCCGGCACGCTGATCAAACTCAACGAAGCCAAGCGCCCGAATTCCTATCTGGCCTTCTCCGACCCGTCCGATGTGGCGCGTGTCGAAGACCGCACCTACATCTGCTCCGCCAAGAAGGAAGACGCCGGCCCGACCAACAACTGGGAAGAACCCGCCGTCATGCGCGAAACCCTGAACGGCCTGTTCAAGGGCTGCATGAAGGGTCGTACGATGTACGTCATCCCGTTCTCGATGGGCCCGCTCGGTTCGCCGATCGCCCACATCGGCTTCGAAATCACCGATTCCGCCTACGTCGTCACCAACATGCGCACGATGACCCGCATGGGCAAGGCTGTTTTCGACGTGCTCGGTAGCGATGGCGAATTCGTGCCCTGCATCCACACGGTCGGCGCCCCGCTTGAGCCGGGCCAGCAGGACAGCAAGTGGCCGTGCAACCCGACCGTCAAGTACATCGTGCATTACCCGGAAACCCGCGAAATCTGGTCCTATGGTTCCGGCTACGGCGGCAACGCCCTGCTCGGCAAGAAGTGCTTCGCCCTGCGCATCGCCTCCAACATGGCGCGCGAACAAGGCTGGCTGGCCGAACACATGCTGATCCTCGGCGTCGAATCGCCGGAAGGTGAAAAGTCCTACGTCGCCGCCGCCTTCCCGTCGGCCTGCGGCAAGACCAACTTCGCCATGCTGATTCCGCCGAAGACCCTGGATGGCTGGAAGATCACCACGATCGGCGACGACATCGCCTGGATCAAGCCGCGCGTCGACAAGGATGGCGTCACCCGTTTCTACGCCATCAACCCGGAAGCCGGTTTCTTCGGCGTTGCCCCGGGCACTTCGGAAAAGACCAACTTCAACGCGCTGGCCACCCTCAAGGAAAACATCATCTTCACCAACGTCGCGCTGACCGACGACGGCGACGTATGGTGGGAAGGCCTGACCAAGGAAGCTCCGGCTCACCTGATCGACTGGCAAGGCAAGGACTGGACGCCGGAAGACGGCAAGAACGGTCGCAAGGCTGCGCACGCCAACTCCCGCTTCACCGCGCCGGCCAACCAGTGCCCGTCGGTTGATTCGGCCTGGGAAGACCCGGCCGGCGTGCCGATTTCCGCCTTCATCTTCGGCGGTCGTCGTGCCACCACCGTGCCGCTGGTGTACCAGGCTTTCAACTGGAACTACGGTGTCTACATGGCAGCCACGCTCGGCTCCGAAACCACCGCTGCCGCTTTCGGCCAGCAAGGTGTGGTGCGTCGCGATCCGTTCGCCATGCTGCCCTTCTGCGGTTACCACATGGGTGACTACTTCAATCACTGGCTGAAGATGGGCAAGACCGTCGATGCCACGCCGAAGATCTTCTGCGTGAACTGGTTCCGCATGGACAAGGATGGCAACTTCATGTGGCCAGGCTTCGGCGACAACATGCGCGTCCTCAAGTGGATCGTCCAGCGTTGCAAAGGCACCGTCGGCGCCAAGGAAACCACGCTGGGCTGGATGCCGAAGTTCGAAGACATCGACTGGACCGGCCTGGACATCAACAAGGCCGATTTCGAAGCCCTCAGCACGATCGATCCGGAAGCCTGGAAGTCCGAACTGGCCGGCCACAAGGAGTGGTTCGACAAGATGGGCGAAAAGATGCCGCGCGAACTCGTCCTCAAGCGTGAACTGTTCGAAATGGGCATTTTCAAGGATGCCGAATAATCCGCAGCAGTAAGCAATAAGCAAACGGCCACCGCGGTTCCAACCCGGTGGCCGTTTTACATTGGAGTCGCCCATGTACCGCCCCGCCGCCCGTCTTGCCGAGATCGAGCCCTTCCACGTCGTCGAATTGCTGACCCGCGCCCGCCAGCTCGAAGCCGAAGGTCGCGACATCATCCACATGGAAGTCGGCGAGCCGGATTTCCCGACGCCGACACCGATAGCCGCCGCAGCGGTCGACGCGATCAAAAGCGGCAAAACGCTCTACACGCAGGCGCTCGGCCTGCCGGAACTGCGCCAGGCGATTTCCACCTTCTACCAGGAACGCTACGGCGTTGCCGTGCCGGCCAGTCGCATCGCCATCACCAACGGCGCCTCCGGTGCGCTGAACCTGGCTTTCGCCGCCCTCGCCGATCCGGGCAGCGAATGGCTGCTCGCCGATCCGGGTTATCCGTGCAACCGCCACATTTTGCGTACTTACGAAGGTCGACCGCTGAGCATTCCGGTCGGCCCGCAAACCAACTTCCAGCCGACGCCGGCATTGCTGCAGCAACATTGGACGGCACGTACCGCCGGCCTGCTGGTCGCCTCGCCGGCCAATCCGACCGGCACACTGCTCACGCTCGCTGAAATCCAGGCACTGGCCGGCGTCTGCCGCGCCAGGGGCGGCCACTTCCTGGTCGACGAGATTTACCACGGGCTGACATACGAGACTGATGCCCCCAGCGCCTGCGCCGCCGGCGACGATATCTGGGTCATCAACAGCTTCTCGAAATATTTCCAGATGACCGGCTGGCGTCTGGGCTGGATGGTCATTCCCGAAGCCTATGTTCGCGATGTCGAAAAGCTCGCCCAGAATCTCGTGCTCTGCCCCTCGACGCCGGCCCAGTACGCTGCACTGGCGGCCTTCCTGCCGGAAACCATCGCCATTCTCGAAGAACGCCGCGCTGAATTCCGGCGCCGACGCGATTTTCTCGCACCGGCCCTGGAAGCCATCGGCCTGCGTGTCACCGCCCGGCCGGAAGGCGCCTTCTACCTGTACTGCGATTGTTCGGCATTGAGCGATGACAGCTTTGCGCTAGCCCGCGACCTGCTGGAAAAAGCCGGCGTGGCCGCGACGCCCGGACTGGACTTCGGCAGCAACGCGCCGGAGAAGCACATCCGTTTTGCCTACACCACGAGCGTCGACCGCCTGGCCGAAGCCGTGCGCCGGCTAGGCGCCTACTTCGGCCGGTAAGGCGAGCGCCGGCCAATGCTGCCGGATAAAACGCCAGTCGAAGGCCGGGCCGGGATCGCTTTTGCGTCCCGGCGCGACATGGCAATGCCCGGCCACTGCCGTGATCGGATAACGCGCCTGCAAGGCATCGATCAACTCGCGCAAGGCGACGTATTGCGCCGGGGTGTAAGGCACCTCATCGGCGCCCTCGAGTTCGATACCGACCGAGTAATCATTGCAATTTTCCCGTCCCAGCCAGGTCGACCGTCCGGCATGCCAGGCGCGCCGGTCACAATCGACAAACTGCACGATCTGTCCGTCACGGCGCACGTAAAAGTGCGCCGACACCTGCTGTCCGGCGATTTCGGCAAAATACGGATGCGCCGCCGGATCAAGCTGATTGAGGAAAAAGCGCGCCACCCAGTCGCCACCAAATTCGTTCGGCGGCAAGCTGATGTTGTGGATGACGATCAGGGAAACCTCGCCGCCATCCGGTCGACTGCCAAAATTCGGCGAAAATACCTGCCGCACCCCGGCCAGCCAGCCACCACCACGCCACGGCCTCATTCGATACCCAGCCGTTCGAGCCGGTAACGCATCGAACGGAAGGTGACACCGAGCAGGCGAGCCGCCGCCGTCCGATTGCCGTCAGTCTTCTGCAGCGCCTCAAGGATGGCCTGGCGCTCCAGGCGGCCAAGATAATCATCAAGCGTCTCGCTGCCGCGGCCGAGACTTTCACCGCACATTTCCTCCGGCTCGAGATGCAGGTCGGCTGCCTCGATGACCTCGCCGGAGCAAAGCGCGGTCGCCCGTTCGAGAATATTCTCGAGTTCGCGCACATTGCCGGGAAATGGATAGAGTCCGAGTGCCTTGAATGCCCCCGCCGTCAATTGCGGTCCAGCCTGGCCAAACAGGCGCTGCAAGATGGCCGCGACGAGCGGCTCGATGTCCTCCAGACGCTCGCGCAGTGGCGGCATGCGCAACTCGATGACATTCAGGCGGTAATACAAGTCCTGACGGAAGCTGCCCTTGTCGACACACTCCCGCAAATTGCGGTGCGTCGCACAGATGATGCGGACATCCACCGGCTCCTCGGTGACGCTGCCAACCTTGCGCACGCGCTTTTCCTGGATCGCACGCAGCAGCTTGACCTGCATCAGCAACGGCAGATCGGCGACCTCGTCGAGAAACAGCGTACCGCCACTGGCGGCCTGAAAAAAGCCGTCACGATCGCTGTCGGCACCGGTGAACGCGCCTTTGCGATAACCGAAAAACTCGCTTTCCATCAGGTTTTCCGGGATTGCACCGCAGTTGACCGGCACGAAGGCGCCGGCGCTACGCGCACTGCGCAAATGAATCAGACGCGCCGCCAACTCCTTGCCACTCCCCGACTCGCCGGAAATATAGACAGGGGCCTGGCTGCGCGCCAGTTTTTCGATCATCGCCCGCACCTGCTGCATGCTCGGCGAATCGCCGATCAGCGACTGCAGCGGATCATCATTGACCGCCCCGACATCCGGCAAGCGCAAGGCCGACTTGACCAGGGTGCGCAGCTGATCCAGCCCGACCGGCTTGGCGAGATAGTCGAATGCTCCCGCCTTGAGTGCCGCGACTGCATTTTCCGCACTGCCAAAAGCGGTGATCACCGCCACCGGCGTCTGCGCATGCTGTTCGGTGATGCAGCGCACGATTTCCAGCCCGTCACCATCCGGCAGGCGCATGTCCGTCAAACAAAGCTGAAAACGTTCTGCCGCCAGCGCCTGACGCGCCTCGCCAACCGTGCCCACACATTCCGCCACCAGCCCCATGCGCGCCAGCGTCAGATCAATCAGTTCGCGGATGTCGGGTTCATCATCGACGACCAGAACCCGGGCCAGTTCGCCACGCGGACGTCGTTCTCCATTTGCTAGTGACACGTATCGTTTCTCCCGATCAGAATAAAGTGGGCACCGGCTTGATCCGGGGCCAGTTCGAGCGAGCCGCCATTGGCAGCACAGAGTTCGCGCGCGATGAACAAGCCAAGACCCGTGCCTTGGGTATGGGTCGTGAAAAAGGGCTCGAAAATCTGCTCGCGCACCGCCTCCGGCACTCCGGGGCCATCATCCCTGACATGCAATTCAACGCGCCCATCCATCGTGCCGTGGCAAACAAGCAGCCGGACCGCGGCCGCGCCGCGACTGGAATAGCGCAAGGCATTACCGAGCAGGTTCCAGAGCACCTGATGCAAATGTGCGCGATCGAAGCAGAGCGTGGCATCCGCCTCGATCTCCAGATGCAGGACGTCACCCGCCAAACCTTCCGCCGCCGCAAAACTCTCGACAAAAGCCGTACAAAAATCACTCATCACCAGCAACTCGGGCTCGGCACGATTCTGACGCCCCAGTTGCAAGACATCGGTGACGATACGGTCGAGGCGTTGAATATTGTCACCGAGAATGCGCAACAAACGATCCTGGATCTCACCTCGCCGCTCCTCACGCAACAACTCTCCGGCATGGCTGATCGCCGACAGCGGGTTACGGATTTCATGCGCAATGCTGGCGGTCAACCGCCCCAAAGAGGCCAGTTTCAATTGCTGGGCGCGTTCCTTGATACGCCCGACATCCTCGAGAAAGATCAGCAGCTCGCCATCCGAACTGCTTGTCCTTTCAAACCGGGCCCGCAATTCCTTGCCATCGCCGCCAACAAACAGCGAAGTTTCCGGCCCGTCGCCGGCAACCCATGCAACAAGATCCGCATGCAGTGCCGGCACAAAGCGGGAGAGTGCACCACTCACTTCCAGTGGAATGCCGAGCATGCTGATCGCCATCGGATTATGCCGAAGTACCAACCCGTCACGACTGAGCACAAGAATGCCATCCAGCATCCGCTCGACCACCCGCTGGCTGATCAGGCTCTGATTTTCGAGAGCCACGCCACGTCGACGCGCCAGATCCTCGTTGATCATCACGCGCTGACCAAGCAACCGGGCCAGAATGGCGGTCGCAAAGAACCCGGCGGAAAGAATTCCTGCCTGAAAAATGCTGGCCGGATCGAAGCCGCGCGCAAAGACGCCATAGAGCTGACTAAGCAGGGCGCCCAAGGTTGCCAGTGCCGCATAAAACAAAACCAGCCGACCACGGCCAACCATGCTCGCAGCCGCCAGCGAGACCAGCAATAGAACACCAATACCGCTACCGACTCCCCCCGCCGCATACATGAACAGGCTGACCACAACGACATCGACGACCACCTGCAGGGAAAGCTGGAAGTTGAAGTGCTGCTGCCAGTGAAAAGAAAGGAACAAACCACCCAGAATCACGAACAGATAAGCAATTGCCAGGGCCAGCAAGGAACCGCTCGCTGCCAGATCAAGGCGTGCGGTCCATTCATGCGGCAAAAGAATGGCAAGAAAAAACAAGCCCGCCAGCACCAAGCGATAAAGGTTGAAATACTGGAAAGGTCGCCAGTTGGCTTCCCAGGTGGTCGAGAGCCAGTCAGTCATCCGCGCGTCTTCGCCCGAACCGCCTGCAGGTGCGCCTGACCGCAAAATATTTGACCGCCATCGTTCAGGGCATCACTTTCGGGAAGATGCACGCCGCAATGGCAACAGACCACCATATTCTCCGGCTTCGGGTCGGCTGTGCGCTCAAATCGTGTCGGGCGCTCATGACGCTTTTTCCAGCGCCACCAAATTACGCCGATCAAGGCCAAAAGTAACAAGTATTTCATCACATCCTCAAAAACGGGATCAGGCTGTCCGGCACAAAAGAAAAAAGCTTACGAACGCCGTAAGCCTCAATCATTCAAAAGCAAAAAACCGCAGCGAAAATCGCGCCACTCTTGCGCACACCCGCAAAATGTATCAATAGCTTTAAAAATCATGGTTTTAGTAGGCATCCGGAGAACAAGGATACACCACCGGTCTATTGACTGCCATCCGCAGCACTTCATCAGATTGCTTGAAACAGGCGAAATCCGGCCCTGGAATGAAAAAACCCCGTAATTCTTTCGAATTACGGGGTTTTTAATTGGTCGGAGTGACAGGATTCGAACATGCGACCCCTGCGTCCCGAACGCAGTGCTCTACCAGGCTGAGCTACACTCCGATGCGGATCAAGATCAATCAGTGATTTCTCTCAACCGCGAAGAACGACAATTGTAGCAGAGCTTTTTGATAATTTGAAGCCCCCAGACAAGAAATTGCTTCTCTTGCGAGTTCTGCTTCCTGCTTTGCCCGCATACGCGCATGTTCCAGTGCTCCGCTTTCACGAATAGCACCCATAACCGCAGGAAAGTCCTCACGGCCACCATTTTCAATGGCTTTTCTTACACATGCGGCTTGCTCCGCTGTGCCATGCTGCATGACATAGATCAGCGGCAGGGTCGGTTTGCCTTCGGCCAGATCATCACCCAGATGCTTTCCGGTATCGGCTTCATCACCGGAATAATCGAGCACATCGTCAATCAGCTGGAAAGCAGTCCCGAGATGCATGCCATAAGCCGCCATGGCTTGCTCAACCTGCGGACAGGCCTGACCGAGAATGGCCCCCAGTTGCGCAGCGGCTTCGAATAGTTTGGCCGTCTTGTAATGAATGACCTGCATGTAGCGAGCCTCATCAACATCGGCATCATGACAGTTCATCAATTGCAGGACTTCACCCTCGGCAATGATATTCGTCGCGTCCGACAACACCCGCATGACGCGCATGTCGTCAACGGCAACCATCATCTGGAAAGCGCGTGAGTAGAGAAAGTCGCCGACCAGAACGCTGGCCGCATTGCCGAACATGGCATTTGCCGTATCGCGCCCACGTCGCAATGCCGATTCATCGACAACATCATCGTGCAGCAAGGTCGCGGTGTGGATGAACTCGACCACGGCAGCCATGTCATGATGCTGCGTTCCCTGGTAACCGAGCGCCCCGGCGGCCAACAACACCAAGGCCGGGCGCATGCGTTTGCCGCCGCTGTTGATAATGTATTCAGCAACCTGCCGGACAAGCACTACGTCGGAGTGCAATCGGTCGCGAATGACCGCATCTACGGCCTTCATGTCTGGCCCGATAAGGGCGTAAAGCTGATCCAGTGTCACAATAGACAATTCTAGGGGGAAGCGCGGAATCTTAGGTGGCGAAGCCAAGCCCGTCAAGGCCGCCAGACCAATAGATCCACTCTGAATTGAAAGCAGTTTGGGCTAAACTCGACAATTCAAAAACAAAACAGGGAGGCGGGTATGGATGTCCATTCGATAAGAGCGCCGGTGATACAGGACCGCGAGGCACTTGAGGAGTTTGCGGATGTCCTGACCGATCGCGCCCCGGAGGTTGAGCGCGATGTTGCCCGCCTGAAAAAGCACCCGACGGACCGTGAGCTCATTGCCGACCTGTTTCGGGCGATTCACAACATCAAGGGCGATGCTTCTCTCTGCAAATTTGAATTAGGCGTCGTCATCGCCCACCCCATCGAAACGATGATGTCCCGTTTCCGGGAGGGTGAAATCCCGTTTTCCGACCTCTTGGCAGAAATGATCCTGCTCGCCGTGGACCGCCTGGAACTGGCCACCGATGCGCTTCTCTGCAACAAATCACTGGAGAACCTGCATCTTCTTGCCTTGGTTGAGGGGCTGGAAAAACTCTCCCTGGCATCAGTACAGGATATCGACGTCAAATGCGCCGAGCTGATCGAAGCCGTTACCGGTTTCTCGCCGGTCATTGGCGACATATCGAGCCGGGCGCCCCGCGTCGGCAAGCCGAGTAGCGAACAGAAAAACGCCAGTAGCGACCTGCAGTTTTTCCGCTCCCTGGCCCTGCAACTGGAAGGACGCTCCCCATTGTTCAAGGGGCGCACCATGCGCATCCTGCGTCTCGCCCTGGAAACCAACAAGGCGGGCGGTTCCGTCGTCGATCCTGTACAACTGGAAGCTGCGGTCTATCTGCACGATGTCGGGATGATGCTGATGCCTGAAGCCATCTGGCTGAAGGTCGGCAAGATGACCGAGGAAGACAAACTGGCCTTGCGTAACCATCCCGGCTTTGCCGCGGGCTTGCTGCAGCGCATTCCCGGCTGGGAGGCTGCCGCCGAGATGGTTGCCCAACACCATGAAATGCCGGATGGTGGCGGCTATCCCAAAGAACTGCGCGATAAGGAAATCTGCACCGGAGCCAGGATCCTGGCCATTGTCGACGCCTTTGAAGCCGTCATGCTCAAGCACATCCATCGCGGCAAGAATCGCTCCGTATTGCGTGCCATCGCCGAAATCAATGCCTGCGACAAACAGTTTGCGCCGGAATGGATCGCCCCTTTCAACACCGTCATCCGCAAGACAATAGAAACCTGATGAGCCTGGAACAAGATCGCCGTTTCGGCGGCGTAGCGCGACTTTATGGACACGAAGGAGCGCAACGTTTGCGCGAAGCGCATGTCTGCATAGTCGGAATTGGCGGCGTTGGCTCATGGTCGGCGGAAGCACTAGCCCGCACCGGCGTCGGCCGGATTACGCTGATTGATCTCGACATGGTTGCCGAATCGAATACCAACCGGCAAATACATGCTCTGGGCGAGATCTACGGCAAAGCCAAGGTCGACGCCATGGCCGAACGCATGCAGGCGATCAATCCGGCTTGCCGGGTCACCTGCATTGAGGATTTTGTCACTCTGGACAACGTCGACCGCATGCTGGATCAGGACTTCTCGGTCGTGATCGATGCAATCGATCAGGTGCGCGCCAAGGCCGCCATGATTGCTTTTTGCCGGCGCCGACAATTACCGATCATCGTTGGCGGGGCGGCCGGTGGCCAACTCGACCCGACCCAGATTCGCAGCAGTGACCTCAGCCAGACCATCCAGGATCCCTTGCTGGCAAAAGTCCGCTCCTTGCTGCGCAAGGAATATGGCTTTCCCCGCGACGGCAAAGGCAAATTCAACGTGCCGGCGGTATTTTCCACCGAGCCGTTGCGTTACCCGGACAGCACGGCAAGCTGCGCAACCGATCGCGGCCCGGCCGGACTCAACTGCGCCGGTTTTGGCTCATCGGTCTGTGTTACCTCGGTTTTCGGGATGGTCGCGGCCGCCCAAGCAATCAAATTGATCACCGAGCGGTCAGCCTGGCTCACGCTCAGACACTCAGCCCTTCAAGGTGTCCAGCCAGACACCAAGCCCCTGCGCATTCAATTCGAGATCGGTGGCCCAGATTGAGTGCAGTTCGGAGTCCGGCAACGTACAACCGTGCGCCCGGATTGCCGAGAGCAAATAAGCGGTTGTTCGCTCCTTGATCCGAACGTGGCGTTCGCCACCGGCAGCCTTTTCCTGCAAGGCGATATTGACCATGGCATCGAGGTGATGCAGCAAGGCATCAGCCTTGGAGGCAACATCGCCAACCTGGCTGTAATGCGTCAAATACATCGCCTCCGGCCGGTAACAAAGCAGGCGTGCAATCGACTTCCGCATCTCGTCCGGCTCGAACTGTGTCGGGGTCGTCGTTGGAAAAATGAATTGGCGATCGCCCACATCCAGTTCGCGATACGACAGGCCAAACATGTCTCCGGTAAAGATTCCGGTCGTTCGGGTATCAACAATACAGATATGGTGACGCGCATGCCCCGGCGTATCGAGGCAAAGCAGTTCGCGGCCGGCCAGTGACACAACATGCCCATCAGCGGCTTCGATAATACGCTCGGCAGGAATGGGCTGAATTTCCCCATAAACCCGCTCGACATACTCGGCACCATAGACCGCACTTACACCGGCAATCAGCTTTGACGGCTCAGCCATATGCCGGGCACCGCGCGGATGTACAACCAGTCGTGCATTGGGGAAATGTTGCAGCATGCGCCCGGCACCACCTGCGTGATCCAGATGAATATGTGTCAAAAAAACATAGTCGACCGCTGCGGGCCCCAGTTCCAGCCTTTCGAGCGCGGCAAGGGCATTGGGAAGAGAGTCATTGCTTCCCGTATCAATAACTGCAACACGGCCATTTTCGACCACCATGTGAATTGCCGCCAGGATAGGCCGCACATAGCCGGCATCGAAGGCAACAATCCCGTTTCCGTAATCTCTCCAGTCGAACATATTCCATACTCCAGCGTATTGACCCGCGGATTATACTTGCCTCCCCGCAACGTCTTTTCCTCCCATGACACACTTCTTTGCCGATGATGGCGCGAAACTGCACGTAAAAATTTCTGGTGAGGGCTCACCTGTCGTCATGCTGCACGGCTGGACCTCGAGCAGTCAGGAATGGTTTCCTTTTTTGACTGAACTGAACAAGCGGCACCAGGTATATCGATGGGATGCCAGAGGCCACGGCGGGCACAAACAGGACGTCAAGACTCCGCCCACGGTCGAGCGAATGGCCCGAGACTTGAGCAATCTCCTGGATCATTACGGGCTTGAAAAAGTCACAATGGTTGGGCACTCCATGGGCGCCCTGACCCTGTGGCAATATATTCGCGACAATGGAACGAAAAGAATTTCACGTCTTTGCTTTATCGATCAATCGCCCAAACTGCTCACCGACGCAGACTGGGGTCACGGAATTTACGGTGACTTCAATGGTGAAAAATCGCAGGAAATGCTGGGGACGCTGAACGACGATTTTGCCGAAGGCGTACTCAAGCTTACGGCTTTCGGCCTGAATGCGAGGGCCCGTGAAAAATATTTGGCCGGGGCAAGTGGCTGGGAACGTTCCCGATCAGCTCTCCGGGCACAGGATCCAGGGCCGTTGATCAAGTGTTGGGAAAGTCTGACCAAGGCCGATTATCGCGATGTACTGGCCAGCATTGATGTTCCATCGATGCTGATCTATGGTGGTGAAAGCAATTTTTACCGCACCGAAACAGCGCATTATGTTGCGGATCGGATCCCCAACGCACTCCTTCAGATCTACGAAGGGACGGATCACTCTCCCCATCAATGGCAACGAGAGCGCTTTGTGCGCGAGCTGATGGCCTTCATCGAGCAGCCGCCCCAAGCGGTGTAACAAGGCAACGAACG
>Ga0074199_1000623_pt1 | contig 49255 bp, 41 predicted proteins | sample EPASupsiteSAE347_FD_64528 | JGI IMG/M metagenome (GOLD analysis project Ga0074199, IMG submission 64528) | Bioremediated contaminated groundwater from EPA Superfund site, New Mexico - Sample SAE3-47 | ecosystem: Environmental > Aquatic > Deep subsurface > Groundwater > Contaminated ... | reverse complement strand
CCGGTTTTTGGGCTCGGCAGTCTCCGCTGAATGGCCGCCACATCCGCGTTTTGGCCAATTTTCCGGGGGCCAAAAACCGGGTAACGAATTTGACTGATTTTGGGCCTTTTTGGACACCCTAGCCTTGACCACCATACGGAGCACACCATGACGAGCTTGAGCATCTCATGACACAAGAGACCGAAAAGACATTCATCCATGATGGCTGCGCCTTGAAGTATTACGAGCAGGGTCGGGGCGATCCGATGCTCTTACTTCATGGCTTCGGTGCTTCTTCTTACTCCTGGCGATACCTTTTCCAGAGTTTTTCAGAGACCCACAGAGTCCTCGCAATGGATTTGAAAGGCTTCGGGCTTTCGGACAAACCGACTGATGACAAATACTCCGTACGGGATCAAAGCGATATCGTCGCCGATTTCATCAGGAAGCTCGGGCTGGATAACCTTATTCTGGGAGGAAATTCCTTCGGGGGTGCCGTCGCTCTGCTGACCTGTCTTCAATTTATGGATAGCGGCCCGAATCCCATCCGAAAGATGATTTTGATCGACAGTGCGGGTTACAAGCAAAGGCTTCCCGGCTTTTTGACCCTCTTGAGGACGCCCCTGATCAATCAAATGGGCTTGACCCTCGTGCCGGGGAGCGTACAGGCACGAATGATCCTGCTGAAAGCCTTCTTCGGCTGTACCAAAATCACCGAAGAAATGGTGCGAACGTACGGGAGCTATCTGGATCTGCCGGGCGCTCACCAGGCACTCATCAAGACGGCCCAACAAATCGTCCCTCCCGACGTAGACCGGATCGTACGCAGATACAGGGAAATACCCGTCCCCGTGCTCATCATCTGGGGAGAGCAGGATCGCATCATTCCCCTTTCCGTGGGGAAGAAGCTCAAAACGGAAATCCCCACTTCCACCCTTGTAACCATCCCCCGGTGCGGCCACATCCCCCAGGAGGAATTGCCCCTCGAAACGATACGGCTGATCTCCGATTTTCTTCAATGAGGAAACATGAGGCACACGGACTTTTCACGCGGCGTCTTCTGTAACCGCACTCTGAACATGAATTCCATCCGGGCCATCGGATACGACATGGACTACACCCTGGTCCACTACCACATGGAGGCCTGGGAAGATCGTGCCTACACCTACATCAGGGACAGCCTCGAGGCGGAAGGATGGCCGGTCCGGGAGCTCACTTTCGATCCCGGGCTCGTGATGCGGGGTTTGATTATCGACACGGAATACGGAAACGTGGTCAAGGCCAACCGTTTCGGCTACATCAAACGGGCCTTCCACGGCACGCAGTCGCTTTCCTTCGAGACTCAGCGACGTATCTATCAGCGCACCCTGGTGAATCTGAGCGCGCCTCGGTGGGTCTTTCTAAACACCCTCTTTTCCATTTCGGAAGCCTGCCTCTATATGCAACTGGTCGATCTGCTCGACCAGGGAAAGCTCGGCGGCCGCATGGGCTTTGCCGACCTCTACCGGCACGTGAAGCGCACCCTCGATCAGGCGCACATGGAGGGAAAGCTCAAGGCGGAAGTCGCCGCCGCCCCCGAACACTTCGTCGATCTGGATGAAGAAGTGCCGCTGGCTCTTCTGGATCAGAAGGAAGCAGGAAAGAAGCTCCTCCTCATCAGCAATTCCGAATGGGCCTATGCCGCATCCATGCTGAGCTATGCTTTCGACCGGTTTCTTCCCCAAGGGATGACGTGGCGGGATCTCTTCGATATCGCCATCGTAGGAGCCACGAAGCCCGACTTTTTTTCCGTCCGCGTGCCGGCCTTCGAGCTGGTCAGCCATGACGGGCTGCTCCGCGAGCACCAGGGACTGCTCAAGAACGGCCATGTATATATCGGTGGAAACGCCTCTCTCGTCGAGGAAAGCCTCAGGCTCAAGGGCGAGGAAATCCTTTACGTGGGTGATCATATTTTTGTGGATGTCAATATATCCAAAAGCATCTTACGGTGGCGCACCGCCCTGGTAATTCGAGAGCTGGAAGAAGAAATAGCCGCGGTGCAGGGCTTCGCGCCCCAACAGCTCGAGATCTCCGGCCTGATGGAAAAAAAGGAAGAGATCGAGTCCCGGTATGCATCGGTGCGCCTCGAGCTCCAGCGCCTCAGGCACGGCCGTAACTCTCCCAGCGGACGCAGCACCGAAGAACTGGAGCACGAGATGGTCCGGCTCCACCGTCTCATAGAGGAACTGGACGGACGGATCTCTCCCCTTGCCCAGAGCGCCGCGCAGCTCCTCAATCCCAACTGGGGACTGCTCATGCGCACCGGTATCGACAAGAGCCACCTGGCCAGACAGGTGGAGCGCTACGCAGACATTTACACCGCCCGGGTTTCCAACTTCTTTCACCTGACGCCGCTCGCCTTTTTCCGCTCCCATCGAGGCAGCCTGCCGCACGACCCCACTATCGGACGCTTTTAGTAGCTCTCTCTTGCTTGTTCACTATATTTTCCCTATACATACAACTTGCCACATGTAAAGGAAGGAACAAGCCCATGCCGGACCGTCTTGAACAGCTCATGCGCGGGCTGAAGTCCGCCGGAAACGTTCATAATGTTCCTCGAGACCTCGTAGAGATCCTGGCGGACGATTTATCGTGTCTCGAACCGCTCGAGCCCGGCCTTGGGGCCGACTGCCTGGCTTATGTACTCGATGGAGAGCCGCAGCGCGTGCTCAGCTCCGTTGCCGCCAGGCCGGAGGCGCACAAAGCCCTGCAGCTCGATGTCATTTTCGGTCGCGATGCTACGCACCGCCGCACGCCGTTTTACGAACGAATCGAGGAGGTAGCGCCGGCCGTTTGCCTGCGCCTGGCAAAGCTCCTCGCGGCCGTCCCCGCGCACTACCAGCCTCTGCCCTTGCTCGGTCTGTCCCAACAAGCGCTTTGGCCCGAAGTGCTGCTGAACGACGTGCTCCGCGTCGTGCCTGCCATCGGACCTCCGGGAGCGAAGAAAGAGATCGGAGGACCCTCCTTCGATTACCTTGAAAAGCTCTTGGCGGAGGACGGACTTCCGGCCCCGGCCATCATAGCTTCCAGCTTCCTATCCGATATGAAACAGGGCCTCTATTCATCCCATCACATCGAGGGCCTCGCATTTTTACCGGGGTTCAGCGCCGCGGTGGAGCGCCACGCAAATGTCATCCGCCCCGTTTTTCTTTCCAGGTCCCACGAGCAGCGCCTGCATGCCCTGGCCATGCTGAAACAGGTCGAACCTGAGACGCTCCACTGCTTCGCCCATGAACTGGTCGGACTGTGCACCGATTCCAGCAATAAGGTGCGGACCGCAGCCTCCGCCGTGGCAGTCAGGCTGGGAACCGACGCCTTTCCCATCGCCCGTGATATCGCGCTAAAGGGAAAACCGGAAGAGCGCGGCATGGCCCTGCGGTTCATCTGGGCACTCGGAGGCCGGCTCGGCTATACCGAGGCACTGGATTTCGTACGGCAGCGTGCTGATGTCGAGAAGACCCAAAGTGTCCTCGATACTATCGCAGAGCTGCAGGCTCGCGCTGCAGTGGCTGAGACGGGCCGCGTCGAGGAGATCGCCTGTGACGAGCCTCGGGTGGATCTGGAAGCGAAGCTTGCACCGGAGGCCAAAGCCGTCCTGGAAGAACGGTTTGACCTGATCAACCGCCAGATAGAGAAGGATACCGCGAGATACAATAATCCTCCCGGTAGCAGCCACCCGCCCACGATAACCAGCGCGGAGCTTGACGCCATCTGGATTTACATTCAAGGCGAGAGCCCCCGATGTCCCAAACTGTCTCAGTGTGTTTTCCCTCCTTACATGGTTAACGAGCATGTGCTCGGAATGGTTCACGATCTCATGGCGAAGCCGGGTTTTGCCCCCATTCATGCCGTTCGCCTTCTGGAAGCGCTCCGCGGACCGTTCAGCCCCCGCGACCCCGACCACGAGCGTCTGCCACGGCTCATGAATGCCTGTGTCGAGGAATTATATCGCCACACGGGTCACCCGACGCTGCTCGATCTCCAGATAATGCTCGATTCCCTGGGTCTCGATTCGCGTGCCATCGCACTCGACTACATGGAGAATTGCTGGGGCTGGGGAACCTCCCTCGCCTCCCATTGGGAAAACGCGGCCGTGTGGCCCTATTTCGCCGGAAATTTGTCCATCCTCGAAGAATGGCTCCAGCCCGGAGCGGCCATAAACCAAGACTACCGCTTCGATCGAACAAAGCTTTTTCGTGCCCTCTCGACCTTCCCCGAGCCGCCGGCTCAGCTCGTCCCCCGGCTCCTCGACCTGGCTCTCGGCAGCGGCAAGAAGGACCGGCTCATGGCCCAAATGGCACTGGCCCGTTTGCCCCACAAGGAAAAGCACATCATCGCCGCACTGACGAGCCGCAAATTGGAGACACGAGTCGAGGCCGCGACATGGCTCGCCGAGCTGAAGTCCATGGATGCAGTGCCGGCTCTCGAAGCCACCCTAAAGAAAGAGAAAAACGACCTGGCCCTCGGAGCCATCATGAACGCTCTTGAACGGCTCGGTGTCCCCGTCGATAGCTTCCTCAACCTTAAAGGACTTCCCGAGGAAGCGGAAAAAGGGCTCGCCAGGGGAGTCCCGGCCGGCCTCACATGGTTTCCCTTTGACATTCTCCCCGTCGTACGCTGGGCCGAAAGCGGTGAGCCCGTGGCTCCACAAATCCTCAAGTGGCTCATCGTCAAGGCCTTCAAACTGAAGAAGCCCGAACCGGACCCGATTCTTCGCCGCCACACGGCCCTGTTCGATCCCCGCGACCGCGAGAAGCTCGGCCAGATGGTGCTGGAAGCATGGCTGAGGCAGGACGTTTTGCCCATCTCGCGCGAGGAGGCGGAAAAACGAGCCTTGGGGCAAGCACAACAGATATACCAAACCTACCAGCAGCATGCCCAATACCTCCAGAATTCACCGCTTCTCGGCAAGAGCGTCGACGAGCTCTACCAGAGCTTCCTTCCCGCCGCATTGGCTCAACCCGCCGGGTCGGCCATGGCAAGCAAGGGAATGCTGGCCGTGGCCGGCGCCTGTTCCGGAGGCAGGGCCGCGCCCGTGGTGGCACGCTACCTCAAACAGTGGTACGGCACCCGCCCCGCCCAAGGCAAGACCCTCATTGCCATGCTTGCCTGGATCGAGCATCCCGCAGCCACGCAGCTCATGCTTGCCATCGGCAACCGGTTTCGCACCAAGAGCTTCCAGGATGAGGCCATGCGTCAGGTAGAGCTTCTCGCCGCGCGCAAGGGCTGGAGTGTCTCGGAGCTGGCGGATCGCACCATTCCGAGTGCCGGTTTCGACGAGACGGGTGAAATGGAGCTCCCCTACGGCGGACGAACATTCGTTGCCAGGCTTGGAAACGACCTGAAGATCGATCTCTTGAATCCCGAGGGAAAGAGAATCTCCGCCTTGCCGGAACCGCGAAAGGATGAAGATGCCGGGCAGGCCGGAGAGGCCAAAAAAGCGCTCTCTTTCGCAAGAAAGGAGCTCAGCGGCGTCGTGCGGCTCCAAACCGAACGCCTGTACGAAGCCATGTGCACCCAGCGCACCTGGAGATTCGAGGATTGGAGCCTCTATTCCTGGAACTATGCCCTGCTCCTTGCCGAAGGGCCGACACCGCGCGCCCTTGTGCCGGCGCCCCTCTACCATGGCATGAAGCGGGGCGAGGTGGTGCGCTTCGAGAAGATCACACGGGTGCAGCCGGAAATCCAGGATTGTCTCATCAGCGTACTCTCGGACAAGGTCCTTCACATACCCGAGCTCACCGGCGAGGATACATTCGTTTTCGCTGCCTCCGGCTTCAACGTGGTGGCCACCGCCAATCTGCGGGACTGCGGAGTGCACGAAATGTCGAGCGCGCTCAAGCGCCGCTTCAATTTCGAAACGGTCCACCCCATTGGCGACAAGCGCATGGAGCTCCAACTGGTGCGAGAGCAGACCGAAAGGCTCGTCCGCGAGGCGCAGGTGAATGCGCAGTGGAAGGAAGAAGTGGTGGAGCTTCTCGTGACCACCTTCAACGACCTGCGTCGGGGCATCACCGACGAGGGCATCGTCGTGGAAAAGCCAACAGCAGTCATGTCCACGGCCGAGGCCGTTGCCGTGGGCTTTGCCGCCAGCCTCGACGCCTGCTACTTCGGCAGCGGCGCCGTGGACGGAGGCCACATCGCCCGGCAGCTCATCGGTACCGTTCTCAAGGACAACCCGGATGACGGCAAAAAGCTTCGCCACTATTTCGACGCAGCCATCTTCTGGAATGCCCTGCGCTTTCTGCTGGAGCGAGAACCCGTGCCGCCCCCGCTGGTGGGAGCCGTCCACGGAATCCTCTTCACTGCGGGAGCGCTCGAGGCCACGGAGATCATCAACCGGGCTCGCGGCGAGCTGCAGGGGCGAAGCCAGCCACACCAGGCCGTAGCCTATCTTCGCGGCCTGCTCCGGACCGCACGTGAAGTCTGCTGGCAGTTGCCGGACCTTCTCTCTCTTCTGAACGATCAAATGGCAGCCTGGAGCGAGGAGCAGTTCCTGCACGCCTTGCCCGAGCTGCGACTGGCTTTTTCCGAAATGACGCCCCGCGAGACCGACCGCATCGCCGCCACCGTGGCCGGTATGCATGGCGCCACATCCCTTGGGCCACTCGTAACCTACGAGCTCACGGTGGAGGAGCTCAATGGCTGGTCCAGGTGGTCTCATGACAGCGCTCTTGAAACGATTGCAGGCACAGCTCATCACATATGATGAAGATGCCTTCATCATCCTTGCAAACCGGGGCTTGCTTCGCCGCGCGAAAAAGGATCTTGAAAAGTCTGCACCGCGCATCGAGGCACAGGAAGAGCGCATCCTGGTGTACATGGACCGGCACGAGGTTGAGCTGGACGACCGAGGCCCGGCCCGGGCCCGTTGCTCCTGCCCCGCAAGCGGTGTTTGCCACCACGTCCTCTGTGCCTGCCTCGCCTTGGCGGCCCATGCGGCAGAGGACACACAGCCCCCATCCCTCCATCCGACACAGCCGGTGCATACACAAGAAGATCCGCACCGGACATTGTTGAGCGTCACGGCTGAAGAGCTGGAGCACCTGGCGGGTCGCGGTGGGCTGCGCTGGGCTATCGATTTCGCCGCCAAAATAAATCTCGAATTCGTGACCATGGGAGGGGACGGCTACGTACTAATTGCCTTTTCCCGGCCCCGCATGAGCTTCCGTTACATGGGAGGAGGCCTCGAGGCCATGGTCACGGACTACAAAGGGCGAGACCGTGAGAAGCTCATCGCCGCCGCCGTCCTTACCTACCAGCGTGCTTGCGGCATGCTCCTCCCACCTTCGCCATCTCCGCGAAGAAGACCCGACGCTCCCGCCCTTGCCGCGAGCGAGGAGCATGCCGCGCCTCCGCTTTCGAAGCTTCGCCGCGCGGTGCTCCGGGCAACGGCGGCCATAGTATGCGAGTGCATCGAGATCGGCCTGTCCCATCTATCCCAAACCGTGCAACAGCGCCTCACCACCCTGTCGGTTTCCGCCCGCGGAGCCCGGCTTCACCGCCTGGCTCTCATGCTGCGCGCCATGGCCGATCAGGTAGAGATGCTGTTGCAGCACGAGGCTGGAGCCGACGAGGAGCGACTCTTCGACGATCTGGCCCTCACCCATGCGCTCGTTTATGCCATGCTTGCCGCAACGGATGACAAGGCGATAAAAGAGAGCCCCGCCCTCCCCATTCATCTCGTGGGAGAAGCACGCAGCGCTTACGAGGAAATCGGCAAGCTGGAGCTGGCTGGACTTGGTGCCTATCCCTGGCGCACACCTTCGGGCTATACAGGACTCACTTTGGTTTTCTGGTGCGCCGACGAGGAGCGCTGGTACAGCTACACCGAAGCACGACCGGAATTCCAGGGCGGCTTTGACCCCATCGGACGCTACGATGCATCAGTGCCCTGGGCTGGAGTGATGTCACCCCGACAGCTCATGGGGCGGCGCTTCACCCTCCTCGCCGCACGGGCGAACCGCTTCGGCCGTATTTCTTCCAGTGAGAAGACCGCAGCCGTGGTCCACGCCGAGGTGTCCATCGAGGATATCCTGGCGCGCGGCGTGACGAACTGGGACCAACTGAGCCAACGCCCCACCTTGCTCTCCATGCTTGCCGAGCACAACCCACTGGATGATCTCATCGTGCTCAGGCCCTCCGAGCTCGGCCCACCACTATTCGATCCCACGCGGCAGAGTCTTACATGGCCACTCCTGGACGAAAAAGCGAAGCACCTCGATATGCTGCTCGACTACAGCCCTTATACCGAGCACGCTATCGAGCGCATCGAAGCCCTGGACAAAGAGGATATGAAAGCAATCCGGGGGATTGTGGCACGCCTGCGGCGCCACCATGGAGGCCTTTTTGCCGAACCGATCAGCCTTCTCGGCTACCTGGCGGATAGACCGGTGGATGTGTTGAGCTTCGATCCCGGAACGAGCAAAACCACCGTTGAGGGACCATTTGCGCGCTTCAAGGCTGCCTTCGGCAAACAGGACAAACAGCCAGCCCCGTCCATCGCCCCACCGCAATCTCCCTCATCGGTCCAGCGATTTCTCGGTCCGCTGGCACAAGAATCCCTTCGCGTTGCCGAACGGGGCCTGGGAACAGGGAGCCTGGAGCAAAAAGCCCTTCCCGCCTCCGTTCTCGTCCAGATCGAGCGCTGTAAACATGCCGGCCTCGATATCTTCGATACCGTGGCAAGCCGTAGTGAGCAAAATCCCTCGGAGATCCTCCTCGGGCTTCGCTATGTGATCCTGCAGTGTTACAGGGCCGCAGGCATCATGGTATGAGTGCCGGAACGGAACACGGGAAACATGGCTACCCGCATAAGATGGGACATATTCGTCATATTCGTCATATCCCTCCTATTCCTCGTTCCCATGCTCCGCGCAGGAACGAGAAATAAGAGGGATTTGACAAATATGACGAATATGTCCCATCTTATGCGGATAGCCGGAAACATCTATTGCCTTGACAGAGCGAAAACGGTAGTTTTAAACATGCGTTTAATACCACCGAGCCCGGAGGAATATGAAAATGAAAGAGAGTGAAGCAAAAAGCCCGGACACTCAGGACCGGCTTCTTCAGGCAGCAGGGGAGGTCTTTGCCCAACATGGGTTTCGCGCGGCGACGGTACGGGAAATCTCCGGGAGGGCCAAAGCGAACGTGGCTGCCGTCAACTACCACTTCGGGGACAAGGGAGCGCTCTATGCCGCCGTCCTGAAATACGCCCTCACGTCCGTTATCAAGAAGTATCCACCAGATCTCGATATCACGAGCGGTGCTTCCCCGGAAGAGCGGCTGCATGCCTTCATCCGTTCCTTGTTGTATCGAATCCTCGATGAAGGCCGCCCCGCCTGGCATGGAAAGTTGATGGCCCGGGAAATCGCCGAGCCGACAGGAGCCCTCGATGAGCTGGTCGAAGAGGCGATCAAGCCGCTCTACGAGTATCTGACCATCATCGTGAAGGAACTGATGGGTGGCGCCGCGGAAAAAGAAACCGTCCGTCTCTGCGCCATGAGTATCATCGGGCAATGCCTCTACTATCATCATGCTCGCCCGGTTATTTTGAGACTCTACCAGTTGAAGCTGGGCCGACAGGAAGTGGAGGGTCTGGCGAGCCATATCACCCACTTTTCCATGGGAGCCATAAAGGAGCTATCGAAGAGAGTGAGCTCCAAGACTTGCGGTGAAATACTCACCGATCCGCTCACTGGATGAACTGAATTCAGAACCTTCCCCATTGAAGCGCACGGACTGAAAATGGAGCTGGATGGATGATGGCTGCTCGTTCTTTTTCTTCGAGATTCTTGAGAGTGGTGTTCTTTTTCGGTTTGCTTCCGGCAATTCTCGACGGGTGCACTGTCGGTCCCAACTACCAGAGGCCCCAGCCTGAGGCTCCCTTACGGTGGAGCGAGATTCACGGGACCGGGGTCACAACGGAACCGGTCGGGGCGGAAATCATTCGCTGGTGGACACTGTTCGGCGACCCGGAGCTGGATTCTCTCATAGATCGTGCGGTGCGATCCAATTTGGACCTCAAAATAGCCGGGGCTCGGGTCCGCGAGGCACGTGCTCAGCGTGTCATCGCCGGTGCGGACGCCTACCCGTCGCTCTCCGCCTCTGCGTTGTATTCCAGGACCGGCCGCAGCGAAAACGGTACATCGTCCTCGCCCGCTGGAGGATTTGCGCCTTTCGATCTCTTCCAGGCCGGCTTCGACTCGGCATGGGAAATGGACGTCTTTGGCGGTGTGAGGCGAAGTGTGGAAGCGGCCACCGCCGATATCGAGGCCTCGGAAGAGAACCGGAGGGACGTCCTGATTTCCCTCCTTGCGGAAGTTGCCCGTAACTACCTGGAAGTTCGGGCGGAGCAGCGCCGGATCGCCATCGCCCAAGACAATATCGGGTCCCAGAAAGAGACTCTCGAGCTCACGAAGGCCAGGCTTGAGGCCGGCCTCAGCAGTGAGCTGGAAGTAGCCCAGGCCCAGGCTCAACTATCCACCACTGAATCGACGGTGCCTGGACTGGAAAGCGCCCGGAGGCAGGCTATCCATCAATTGGGCGTGCTGCTTGGCGTCGAGCCCGGAGCGCTCATCGAGGAGCTTTCCAGGGAAGCCCCGATCCCCTCCGCCACGCCAGAGATACCCATCGGCCTGCCCTCGGATCTGCTGAGGCGTCGCCCCGACGTGCGCAGGGCCGAACGGCAGTTGGCTGCCGCAACGGCACGGATAGGGGTCGCGACGGCCGACCTCTTCCCGCAGTTTTCTTTAACGGGAGCAACCGGCCTGCAGAGTATCGCTATCGACAAGCTCGCCCGCATCGGGAGCGGCTTCTGGAGCTTCGGACCGACTGTTAGCTGGAATGTTTTCGATGCCGGAAAAATCCGTGCAAATATAGAAGTGCAGAACGCTCGACAGGAACAGGCTCTCGACACCTATGAAAAGGCAATCCTCACCGCCCTGACAGACGTGGAAAATGCTCTTGTAGCCTATGCCAACGAACAGCTAAAACGCCGCTCCCTTTCCCGTGCCGTGGATGCAAACCATCGGTCCTCCGACATCGCCGGCGAACTCTATTCCAAAGGTCTTGTAGATTTCCTGAATGTTTTGGACAGCCAGCGTCTTCTCTATCAGTCCCGGGATCAGCTCGTACAGAGCGACCAGAATGTCTCCGCCGGCCTGGTGGCGCTTTTCAAGGCCCTCGGCGGCGGATGGAAAGAAGATCCGGAAGCCTCGATCAAGAAATGAAACGGCATTGAACCCCAGCAAAACAAATTGAAGGAGTCCAACAATGGTACAACCCGATCTTTTGATGGCAGACGCCAGAGCTTTCATGAAAAGCCGCGTGATCCTCACCGGAGCGCAGCTCGATTTTTTCACCAAATTGCACGACACCCCCAACACCGCCGATGAGATGGCGGGAGCGATGAAGCTCGACCCGCGGGCCACAACCCGCGTCCTGGATACGCTCGTCACTTTGGGGCTCATCGAGAAAGAAAACGGCCTCTACCGCACCACGGAGGAAGGGACTTTGTTTTCTTCCCGCCATCCGCAAACCGTTCTTCCCATGGTGCTTCACCTGTCTCACCTTTGGGAGACCTGGAGCCGGCTCACAGACATCGTCAAGGGAGGCCCCAACCCGGAGCAGGAGCCGGGAGTCGGCATGAGCGAAGAAAGCCGGAAGTCTTTCATCGGTGCCATGCACGCAATCGGGCATGGGCTATCCATGGAGATCGCCGGGGACTACGACCTTAGCCCCTTCAAGCGCCTTCTCGATATCGGCGGCGGCTCGGGCACTTACACTATCGCTTTTCTGAAGACGAATCCAAGGATGACGGGAGTCATTTTCGATCTTCAAAGCGTGATTTCCATGGCCCGGGAAAGGATCGAAGCAGAGGGTCTCGAGGGCCGGGTCGAATTCGTGCCCGGGGATTTCTACGGGGATGAGCTCCCCAAGGGTTGTGATCTGGCCCTTCTGTCGGCAATCATTCACCAGAACAGTCCCGAAGAAAACCTCGAGCTCTATTCGAAAATCCGTCAGGCGCTTGTCCCCGGCGGTAAAGTGCTCATTCGTGACCACGTAATGGACGAATCGCGAACCGCCCCGCCCGCCGGAGCCATGTTCGCACTGAACATGCTGGTCAATACACGAGGCGGGGACACGTATACCTTCGACGAGGTAAAAGAGACTCTTGAAAAAGCAGGCTTTGTGGATGTGAAGCTGGTGAGGAAGGGCGAAAGGATGGACTGCCTGGTAGAAGCTACTTCAGTGTAGATCTTTTCGACAACTATGGTTAGCTTGCTTTGGGCTGTCAGAGCTTGTAGGTCTTCGACAGGTGATCCCTTGTCGGATTCAGACGAGAAGCTCGCCCCAAGGCAAGCGACAGGCGCCGGCATGACGCCACGACCATTAACATCAGGCACGGCACATTCCAATCCGAACGTGCCCCCTCAGGTTTGAGAAGAGGTGTAGCATATGGCTATTATCACGATTTCAAGAGGCTCCTATAGCAAGGGAAAGGAAGTGGCGGAAAAAGTAGCCCGGAAGCTGGATTACCAATGTATCGCGCGAGAGATCATTCTCAAGGCATCCAAAGAGTACAATACTCCGGAAATCAAGCTCCTGCGGGCGATTCACGATCCTCCCTCCGTTCTGGACCGCTTGACTTACGGAAGAGAGAAGTACATCGCCTACTTCCAGAGTGCCCTTTTGAATCACCTGCAAAGGGACAACATCATCTATCACGGCCTTGCAGGGCACTTCTTCCTCAAGGGAGTCTCTCACACGCTCAAGGTGCGAATCATCTCCGACGTCGAAGATCGCCTGGCTCTCGAGATGGCACGCGAAGGGGTGTCGCGTGAGCAGGCACTGGCAATTCTCAAGAAAGACGATGAAGAGCGCAAGAAATGGAGCCGCACCCTGTATGGGATCGACACGTCGGATTCGAGTCTCTATGATCTGGTGATCCGCATCCGGAAGATCACCGTGGACGACGCCGTGGACCTCATTTGTCATGCAGCCGGCCTGGAACAGTTCAAGACTACCGTCGCATCGCAACAGGCGATGGAGGATCTGGTTCTGTCATCCAAGGTCAAAGCCGCACTCATCGATTTGAAACCGGACGTGCAGGTCACGGCCAAGGCCGGGAAGGTTCTCGTTGGAACCAGGTCCACATTGGTCCACGAACCCGAAATGAAGAAGGAAATGGAAAGGATCGCCGAAAGTATTCCCGGGGTCAAGTCGGTCGAGATCCAGGTGACACACCTGGTGGATTGGTCGGATTGAAAGGCTGCGAGTATCGGGTTTTGGCTCGGGGTTTGAAGTTACAGGCCGTGGCCGTCGAGGCTTGGGACCGATAGCCCCGACGGGGCCATGGCTTGAATCACTGCTTCTCAATGATTTCTTTCAAATCCGGATCAAGCAATTCCCATGGGTTGGGCGTGCTCCCCGCATACAAAAATTCGGCAGGGCTCAATCAGGGCGAAAAACGAAACCCATAGTTTCATAGGCGTCCTTCTATGCCCACCGGCTAAAGGTCCATATGTCACGGACGTCCCCGGACTCCCACTGATAATACGAATCACGTTCTCAGCTTTCTCGCTGAAACGTACGAACAATTTCTCTGATTGAACACAGGCGGAATTCGCAAATAAAAAGCCAATTATTTCAGCCAGATTCGTAGATCTCGACACGTCAGCGCTTCGATGATATTGAGGTCCTCCGCATAGATGCCGGCAAGCTCGCGTCGCAGAATTGGGTCAAGTTGTGGACCCGGTTTCAAATTCATTCTCAGCAACTGCCGAGTAATGGTATCCCGAATAGCAAGTGGTAGATAGTGCTGGGCCCAAAGCCTGAGTCGATTTTCAGGGTCTGTCATCTTTTGGTTCAGCCAGACCCAGCGTGGTTTGAGTGATGTAACGTTTTCTTTTGTTATCAATGGCTCATCTATTGAAGCTATGCCAAGATGATTCCATATTGCATTCAAAACCCTGCCAGGTCTTTCCAGCCAATCTTCATAGAAAAGGATCAATAACTGCTCTCTGGGGAAGTATTCCAACCATCGATTGATGTGTGCTCCATAGAAGCCTTTCTGCTTGTAGTGAAACCAATGAATCCATCTGGCAGCAGCGCGCTCATCACTGGCCATGAATGCATCTTTGAAGTCTGCCAGGGGCTCCTTACCGTCATGACGCAGATTGAGAAAATGGGAATAGGCGCGATCAACGGGGTGGCGAAGGATGGCGATAAGTTTGGCCCGAGGAAGCCACTCATGGGACTTCTGAGGAGCCCGCTTACACTCAAGATAGCACGCGCTGGCTTCGCCCGTGACTGCCGACTCCGGGCATTCCGAAAAAAGCGCCATGTAGTCTTTGGTATTCTTACACGAAGTGCGATACAAACGCTCCGCCCCCGGGCCGGCAAGGTCAAAGCTTCTATCCAGAAAGGAAAAGAATCGAGGTTCCTTGTCAATGGGCAGATAAACATGCGGATGTCTGCCAATAGCCTTGAACAGTGCCGTTGTCCCTGCCTTGGCCGCGCCGATTATCAAGAAATCGGGAAGCCTTGGATGTATTTCCATGCCTTGTTCCGTTGAGCCTGAATCCTTGGAGATCTTCATGAATCGTTGAAGTAGCATCTTGTAATCCTATGGTATTTCTATATTGGACGATCCGTTTTAACCGGAAATACTCTTCTATAAGCGCGGCCGACTAATCTTCGAATGATCCACTCGCCGATAAGTGGTGAGCGGTAGAGTTTTGGAGCAAGAGTTAAGGAAACAAGAACCAGGTGAAATGCCTCGAGTATCCTTCCGCTGGAAAGAGCCTTCTCGGCATTCTCTATGCACCGTCCGCTCATGATCAACTTTTTGCCGCGCGTTTGCTGTTGCGACGGCAGGGCGTGAACGGCCTTCAAAGCAACACGGGCTCTGATACGGGGCAAATAAGAAGGGCGAAATTGATTCTCATGGTAAAGGTAGCTCACGACCGTATCTGGAATGACGACCACGTCGCCATAGGGAGCGAGCCTCAGCCAGAGATCTCGATCTTCGCATAGTATCAATCCGGGATCATAGCCTCCAACCTGTCGCACCAAGCTGGTGCGATAGAGGTTCTGGCCGGAGACAGCCGACCAGCCAAAAAGCAATTCGGGAAGAATGGATCGACATAGACGCCAACGTGGATGGGCATCTCTTCGTTCATAGCTTTGTTTTTCGAAAATCTCCCAACGAGACCCAACCGCTGCAATTGCGGAGGGATTCTTCATCAGAGATTCATATAGCTTCTTGAGCGCATGCGGCCAAAGCACATCATCATCATCGAGAAACATCACCATTTCGCCATTGGCCATACTCAAACCCTGATTTCTCGCTCTGCTGCGCTCCACTCCACAGGCGAACCGGTATGACCTGATTGTCGGACCCACATCCGAAGCCAGCCACTCTGCCGTACCGTCGCTGCTGGCATCGTCAATTACGATCAGCTCCCAACCCACCTCCTCCTGACATTGGACGGAGCGCACGGATTCCTTCAATCGAGGAAGACGATTGTGCGTTGTTATGACAACACTGACCAAAAGGCCGGCGGCTCCAGGCGGGTTCATAGTCAGGTCCCCTTATATTGACACAAGGTCTCTGTAAAGCCTCTCATGATCATCCATTGCCTTTTCCGTCCTGTAGATTTCGCTAACATATCGATATCCGGCCTTGCCAAGCTCTCGCCAGTGATCAGCCTCCATCAGCCATTGCAGATCTTGTGCAAGATGACCTTCCTTCGAGTATCTTCCAAAGCGTGTGGCAAAGCCGTCCGGATCCGTGCAGCTCAGGATCGCGCAACGATGGGCAGTTGCTTCCACGAAGGTTGTGGGCAAACCTTCTCGTAAAGAAGTGTTGACCAGAATCCACGATGTACTCATGACGTTGCTCCATCCAGCTTGATCGGCAAACTGATCGAGTACCCCGGTCATTTGTATATTCTCGATTCCACTGTAAATCTTTCTAAGACTGGCGTCTCTCTCCTGATCCCGTGCCCCGCCCATCGCGATGAATTGCACATGAGGAAATTGACGGGCTAATTCAAAAAACAACTCCACTCTTTTGCGTCCTTCCCAGCGACCAACGAAACATACGGTGGGCTCATTTGCCTTTGCTACAGCAACAGGGACATTGACCGGTGTGGCAAGAAACCCGGGCTTTGTCTGAAGCCCATGGATGGCCTGGGTCTTGTCCACAAGAAACGGGGCTGCACAACATAGGGTGTCGGAACGTCGAACGGCGATATTGACCAGAGGATTGTCAATAAAGATCTGGTACTGTTTCCAGTCAATTCTTGGCATTCCTGCCCAAAGGGTTTCAATCCGCCAGTCATGCTTATCCATCGGGTCCCTAAATGTAATGATATGTTTTGCATGGGGACTTGCAATCTGGGCTAGAAAAGTAGTGAGTGATGTATCTTGTGAATGATAAATCTGAGCGTTGATATGACGGAGTATCTTGACCGCTTCCCACGGTCTGGATGGTGTGTATTGCCAGACCCTCATACCATCCAGCTCATAGCGATCAGGCAGATCCGGCGATCTTCTGGGTACGACGATAGAGACCTGATGCCCTCTGTGAACGAGCTCTCTACCAATATACCTTGTGGCTCGCCCGAACCCTCCATAGATGGAATCTCCGAATAGCTCGATACAAATGAGACAAACGCGAAGCGGGGTAACAGCTTCCTTGGTGATCGTATTCGTCGAATTAGTCACTGTCTTTTCCATATTTGCTTGCGGTCCTGTCTCAATTACTCGACTCATTGTTTCCGGGCTCCCGGCTGAGCATTCTCTGCAAGGGAAATAGTATCTTCTGAAAAAAAGATCGTGGCAGGAGAAAATAGCTCCACGCGGCGATCAAGGTGACAAAATTAACGAAAGAATCTTTCAAGATAATTCGCGGGGCAGCACGAATGAACTGAAAGCTCAGTTGCAGAACTTTGTTCTTCCCGACTCCTGCCAAAATACCCCTTTGGGTCAAATAGCGATATTCAAACGCTTCTACATACTTGGCATGTTCTCGATAAAAACGCGGATGAAATGATCTTATCTTTTCCTGTACCTTCAGCCACTGCGCGTGATACCTGTCCACGGACGAAGAAACGCCTGTCTGGGTGATGCGGTAGTAGACCGCGTAATCGGGTATGCCCCAAATCTCCCAGGTGGTTCTTAGGGCGATCCTGAGCCAACAATCCAGATCCTCGGCGGCGCCAAGAAGCGGGTCGAAATAATCGAAACTTCCGGTACCGTCATTTGTCATTTGAGCTTCGAATCGGATATCCTCCAGCGTTTGCCGTCTCAACAAAGGCGCTGACCCATTTTTGATAGGATTAAGCAAAAAAATATCGGCCGCTGTGATATGACCAGCCTTTAAAATCTGTTTCATTCCAAATTGACTACCTTCTTCATCAATCAACCATGACCCGCACGTCACCAATCCGATCAACGGATGGCTATCAAGAAAAGAAACCTGTTTTTCCAGTTTGTTCGGAAACCAGATATCGTCCGCATCCAGGAGCGCAATGTACTCTCCTTGGGAATTCCGGATGCCGGCATTCCTTGCCGCCGATATGCCTTGATTGATTTGATTGATGATCTTGATGTCCTTCTCCAAAAAGGATTGACAGATTTCGAGCGTTCCGTCAGTCGAGCCGTCGTTCACAATGATCAATTCCCAGTTCGTATAAGTTTGCTCCAGAACCGATCGTATAGCTGAGGCAATGTATCTTTCGCAGTTGTAAACCGGGATGATGACTGAAACGCGTTTCAACCTATATCCTTCCCAATACTCTTGTAGATAAACAAGATTAGCACGACATCGCACCCAACGCAGCCGAGACTCCAGATGAAAATTACGTTAGCGCGCATAAGGAGTGGGTTGTACCGTTCGCCCTGAAGTATCGAAGGGCGAACGCGCTCGCTGGTACTTCGATACCTCGGCACGAGCGGTGAGAATGGCCCAACTCTTATGGGCGCTAACAAAATTACTGTTCTGCCTTGCGTAAAGCCCGGACTCGTGAAGCAACAAGAAGCGTGGCTTGAATATTATCAAAATGGCCGCGGTAGGTACACAAAAAAGCGGTAACCGTTCAGGTTGCATGGGGGACAGGTCTTGGGGTTCGTATGTTCGCGGTGAAAAGCTCAGTGGTTGCCCGCGCGGAGCGTAACTTCGGAAATCCATGGAATAAATGCCGCCCTAACAGATTTCTTTTCCAGGGGAAGTGTTTATCTTCTGTTTAGCAGACAGAAAAGGAGGCGAAGATTATGAGCATATCCGATACCTGGATGGGTTTTATTGGTGGGGCAATCTTCCTCGTGGTATTTGTCATGGAGCTGATTCGCGAGGGGCTGTACGGCAACAGGCGATTGGCCGAGGCACGGGTCAGGGTACCAAGCCAAAGGGATATCTTACTTGCACGCCGAAGGGGCTTCAATAGGTATGACTCTCCTGCCGCGAGCCGATTCCATTCAGAACGCAATTTCTTCCATTGAGAGCTGAGGAGGTCCAGGGCAATCGAAAACCGGGACCTCCTTTCAGCGTGCTTTCCACATATACCCTCCTCTCTTTCAGTTCACCTCCTGATTCTGCTCTCAGGTATTCTTTCCGGGCGGGGATTTGGGCTCCCCCAGTGCTTCCCGAAAGGCCGTGAGTATTTCCCTTGCCTGGTAAGGTTTGCTTAGAAACCCGACGGCGCCCGCATCCATCACCTCCCTGGTCGGACCATTGGGGGAATAGCCGCTGGCGATAATCACCTTCACGTCGGGGTTCATTTTAAGGAGCTCTTCGAGGCATTTCCTGCCTCCCATCCCCGGCATGATCAGATCCAGGACGATGAGATCGATTTCTTTTTTCTTCGCCGAATAGAGATCGAGAGCTTCTTCTCCGTTGGAAGCGGTGAGGACCGTATAGCCAAAGGTTGCCAGAAGCTCCATGCTGAGCTCCCGAATGATCTCTTCATCGTCTACCAGGAGAACGGTTTCGCTGCCGTACCTTGGGGCTTCCATCGCATGGCTTCCCTGTGTCTCGATAACCTTATCGATGGCCGGCAAATAGATTTTGAAGGTCGTTCCTTCACTGATCTCACTGTAGCAGGTGACGTGACCACTGTGGTCTTGGATCACTCCGTAGACCATGGCCAGGCCGAGTCCCGTGCCCTTGCCGCTCTCCTTGGTCGTGTAGAAGGGCTCGAAGATGTGATCGAGGGTTTCCCTGTCCATGCCGTGACCGGTATCCGAGATACTCAGGAGTACGTAATTCCCCGGCTCGGGCAGCAGATGAGCTCGGGAATGCGCTTCGTCCAGGGTAACGTTCTTGGTTTCTATAGTGAGCTTCCCTCCTTCGGGCATGGCGTCTCTGGCATTGATAGCCAGGTTCATCAGTACCTGCTCGATCTTCGCTGGGTCGCCGTTGACGATCCACAGATCATCGAAAAGCCGAAGCTCGATTTCGACCATCCTGGGAATGACTCTGGCCAGCAGAGCTTCCACCTGTTTCACTTCCTGGTTCAGATCAGTTGGGACCAGCCGGCTTTCCACTTTGCGGCAGAAGGTCAGGAGCTGTTGAATCAGCTCCGAGCCTCGATTCGCCACGCGGAGAATCTGGTGCAGCTCACGGGAATCGGGATCGTTCGCGGGGCGCCGCATGAGCATGAGCTCTGCACAGCCGTGGATTCCCTGGAGCAGGTTATTGAAATCGTGCGCAATACCACCAGCCAGAGTACCTACGGCCTCCATCTTCTGAGCCTGGCGCAATTGAGCTTCAAGAGCGATTTCCTGAGTGACGTCACGATTGACGGAAACGAAATTGACGATCTTGCCCGAGCTATCGCGCACGGGAGAGATTGTTGCCTCGAATTCCCGAAAGGTGCCATCCTTCATCTTGTTGCCGATGTGGCCAACCCATACATCTCCACCGGAAACAACATCCCATATTTCCTCGAGAAAAGCCTCATCGTGCCTGGCACCCCTGAAAATACCGATGTTTTTCCCCAGTATCTCCGGCCGCGTAAAGCCACTGACCCGTTCGACGGCAGGATTGATATACTGAATCGTTCCGTGTTTGTCCGTTATGATGATGCTTTCGGCAGCCTGCTCGATGGCCGTCGTGAGGCGTATGCGCTCCTCCTCCGCCCTCCTGTGCTCGGTAATATCGTTTCCGATGCACAGGATTTCGACCACCTTCCCATCCTCATCACAAATCGCCTTGTTCGTCCATGCCACCCAAACCCTTTGGCCATTGCGGCGGATGTTCTCGTTTTCGTGGTTTCCATAGCGCTCGGGATGTCTCCCGATGTCCAGGATGACGGCTGCTTGATCGCGCCCATAGGTATCGGTTTCGGGAACGATCGTGCCCACCACATTGGCGCCGAGAATCTCCTCTTCGGAATATCCGAAAAAGCGCTGGGCGAATTCATTGAAAAAGCTGATGCGGCCCTCGGGATGTCTTCGGAGGATGATGCTGTTGGCATTCTGCACCAGGTCCCGGTACTTGGCCTCATTTTCTTTCAGTGCGCGCTGCGCGAGCTCGCGGTCCGTGATTTCCTCTTCCAGTTGTTTATTCTTCAGCCCCAGTTGCCGGTTGACGTCCTCGAGATCCACGACCATCGTCTCGACTTGATCCGCCATGGAATTGAAAGCTATGCCGAGCCGGCCGATTTCATCATGCCGGGTAACGTCCACACGGCGGTCGAAGCGGCCGTCGGCAATGCTCCCTGAAATGGCGGCCATCTCCAGCAAAGGCAGCGTGAGCTGCCGAATAATCACCACTCCGACGGCAACGGCCACGGCAAGCAGGCATCCGGCCCAAAACAGCATTCCCAGCAATGCCCGCCTCGTTCCACCTTCCACCACGTCCACCAACTGACGGGATGCGGCGGTGGCCATGGGCACCGGCACCACAAGCCCCAGCCTCCAGTTGATGTTGGTCAATGGGTGGTACGCCAGGTACTTTGCTTCACCTCTGATGACCACCTTCTCGATGGAAGACTGTCCCAAGGCCATATTGCGTAAGACGGCATCCAGATCCGCGCTCCCGGTGTCCCTCAGGTCGATGACTCCCCGCGGCGCATAGGCGGCGGGAGGCGCCAGATCCACGCGGGCATGAGGGGGAGCCCCCACCAGTTGATAGTCCGAATCCATGAGAAAGGAATAGCCGCCCCGAATGGGCTGACGCTGATTGAACTGGGCGATTAACTGCGTTATGGAAACGGAAGCCCCGAGGTAGCCGATCTTGACCCCATGGACGATGACCGGAGCGACTCCATCCACGACAAGATCGTATTTGACGTCCAGGGGATTGATATGAGCCTTGCTCCAGTAGACTTCTCCCACCTTGTTTCCGAAAACCGCGGACTTCGAAAAGTAAGGCTCCCCCGTGGGGTCGAAATGCCGCGGAAGCTGAAGGTTGGGCGCAGGAGCGGGGAAGACGGAAAGATCACCGGCCAGGCTCACATAGTAGACCGTCGTGATACCGCCGGTATTTTCCAGCAAGATCGGCAGGAGATTTGCCAGGCATTCCTTTTCGGTCGAATAATGGGGGAGCGTCTCTCCCAGGAAGGTGGCTCCATAGGCGGCGGTCGCCTGGGCCCGGGCCAACTGGACATCGAGAGTGGACACTTCTCCGCTGATGAATTTTTCCAGGAAGATTTCCGTCTGCCGTGAAAGGATCTCTTCGCCGTCATGCCCGATATCCCGGCCGGCACGCGTAAAAGAGCGCCACGTAGCCAGAGACAGCGCGATTGTCAGGATGACAATCGACCCGACCAGAAGCAGCAGGATTTTCTGCCAGAGGAAAAGATCGGTCCGCTTTGAATCTCTCATTGCACTCCCCGCCCCCCGGCAAGGATCTCCACCCATCGAGCTTGAGTATCGTCTAAAGCCTTCTGAGGCGCCTTGAGCCCTTCCACCGCCATGACGAGGTTCCCGGCCAGAACGTCGAGCAGCTCCGGAGCTTCGGGCACGGTCGGCCATGCCGAGGCCCCTTTCAAGGCAGCCTGAGCGGCTTTGCCCACTTCGGGCGCAAACTTCCGGTACTCGGAAGACGTAAGGACCGAGATCCGCGTCGGATCGATACCGCCGTTGATCAGATTGAGGCGCAGTGTGGTATCCGGACGGGTGGCAAACAGAAGAAAGGCATGGGCAGCCTTGACGTCGGAAGCTCTGCTCGAAATGGCGAGACTGAAGCCCGCGTTGAGCGCCGGGGCATGGCTGGCTTTATCACCGCTCCCTTTGGGCATCTGAGCCACGCCCCAATCGCCTCGAATGAGCGACTGGGTTGGATCTTCGGCCATCACGCCGACGTCCGTCCACTGTTCAGCCATTGCCACCCTGCCGGACAGGAAAGCATCGCGGGATACTTCCCAGTCTGTTTCGAGAGGAGTAGGCAGCGCGTATCGAGTCTGCTCCACCATGGCCGAGAGAGCGGCAACAGCTTCGGGACTGTTGACAACGGGACGCCCGTCCCCGTCCAACAGCCGTCCTCCGTAGCACCCCAGGCGATCCATGTAGCTGGATATGGAAATCATGGGAATGGGAGGAACCATGATCGCCGTGCCGTAGATGCCTTCGGCCTTCTCGCTGGTGGTGATGGTTTGAGCGATATGGAGGTAATCGTCCCAGGTTTCAGGAGGGGAAAAGCCGTATTTGAGGAGCAAGGACTTGCGGTAGAACAGAACATGGGTGTCCCCGTCGTAGGGGAGTGCCCAACGCCTGTTTTTGTAAAGTGTAAAGGGATCGTAGAGGCTCGGAATGAAATCGTCCGGCAGGATGACTTCACGATTGGTGCTGATGAATTCGGTCAAATCCTCCAGCGCCCCCTTCTCGACAAGAGTACCGAGGTCCGCGTACCACATGAGAATCACATCGAGCCGCGAGGTGTCGCAGGCGAGATCCCGGAGCGTGAACCGCAGCATGTCTTCATAATTGACCACCACGTTTTGCACCACGGCTCCCGTTTCCTCATGGAACCATTCGGCGAGCGCTTCGGAGGATCGAACATGGGGAGGATTGGTAAGACAAACCACCTTGCGGCCCGCCAGGCTCCCTTCATGGCTTGCATGGGGCCTTTCTTCCGCTCCGTTGCTTCCCGTTTCGGAAAAAAGCCAAACCCCGAAGGCGACAAATACAGCCCCTGCGCACAAAAGCGCCAGGACCGCCACAAAAGCATTTTTCATAAAACCTCGGTCTTCGAAAATGGTATCTGTCTCTTCATCATGCGCGGCATGCCTCAAGCATACTCGATCATGCTCCAAATTCAACCGGAATGGTGGCAGGTGAATTTGGCTCTTGCGGCGGGTCGCTTCCATGAGCTATGCTTGAGGCTGGAGAAAGAAGAGAATCTGGTCCCGTCAATATGCCGCAAGCCGCGGCAAGAAGTTGAGGAGTCGTTGAATGGTTGAGCTTGCCTTTTTGGGAGCGATTGTCGGTGTCTGGTTTGCCTATCTGACCACGAATCCCAAGAAAAACTTTAGAAAGAAGCTCTTGATCGACTATGAGTCTCATGCGCGCAAAGGCATGGGGGATAAATTCGTCCTCGGGGTCGCCGCAAACAGAGTCGCATGGGCCAAATCGTTTTCAGTCATCCGAAAACCCTTCAAGGCGGGAATCAATCTCATTATCGAGACAGGAGCCCTGCTTCTGGCTCTGATGGCCCTGATCAATTCCCTGGTCAACTTCCACAAGGTCTTCGACAGCACTCTGCAAGGAGGAGCCGCAATCACATTCCTGGGCCTCATAGCGGCCTACATTCCCACGGAATGGTTTCTTTCCGGAAGAATCGATACTGAAATGGATGCCGTTCTGGGAGAGCTGCAGGATGTAACGGAAGACGGCCAGCTCGATCACTACATCGCTGCCGTTCGCGGCAAATGGGAAGGATGATCTTCAAGACCATGAAAAACCACGAATGAACACCAGTCAACATAAATCAATCGCGGGAGCATAGACCCGCGGATAAGAATTCGGGTGCCCTTCGAGCTCAATCGCATCCATTCGTGGTCGTGCTGCGCTCCGTGCCTCCAATGTGACAAAAAAGGACCAGTTCGTAATTCCGGCCTCCTGATTCGCAGCTCCTCACAGCCATCCCTTACCCACGATTTCGTCAATCTTCTTCTCGGAAAGATCCATATAGATTTCTTCGGGCATCTTGAGCTGTTTCCTCGCCCCGGCAATTTCCGCAACCTTCCCTCGCAGCCTGGAGTCTCTCCAGTATGTCCGGCAAACCAGAACGCAATCCTCCTCGAGCAGTGCAACAGGATTACGGCAGTCATTGACGATCACATTTCCTTCCAATTTCAGCATTTCCAACCTCGCTCCCGGGAAGCCCGCAGAGATTCATCCCCTGAAGCGCCCCCGATCTATAAGATATTGGTTATACTACTACTACCATGAGAACACACGAGCTACGAGCCGTTGTTCAATGTTAATCACACCCCCAATTCCCGTCAACGAGCAGAACGATGCAAGTAGGCGATTGATCTAGCGAAAGGCATGAATCGCATCTCATCGGGTCCGGCTCAGGAAATCGCCCCCTCCCTCATCCTGAAGCGCTCTTCGTCTCTTTCGTGTCGATCGGGGCAGGCATGCCCTTGTTACCGGCCAGGAGATCTTCCCGGTACTCGACGCCGTAGATGTAGAGCATGATCATCGCAAAGCTCAGAATGAGGGGACCGTAGAGAATCCCTGCAAGGCCAAAATATTGAACACCACCGATAATCGCCAGGAAAATGAAAAAAGGGGACATCTTACCCTCCCCTTTCATGAGAAAGGGTCGAAGGAAGTTGTCTATGATTCCCATCAGCACGACACACCACAAGAGCAGAAAGATAGCCGAATTCATTTTGCCCAGAAGCACCAGGTAGATAACAGTGGGAATCCAGACCAGCGACGTCCCCACGATGGGGATGAGAGAGGCAAAGCCCATAACGGTTCCCCAGAAAAGCCCCGGAATGCTCACGAAAGCAAGTCCGATGCCTCCGACCAGCCCTTGAGCGAGAGCGGTCAAAAACGACCCCAGCAAAACAGAGCGTGCCACCAGTCCGATTCCGTCAAAGATCCGATCCTCCTGCTCCTTTCGAAGTGGAGAGTAGTAGCGGCCGTAGTTCATCATTTCCTTGCCGTCGCGTACGAGATAGAAAACGATGAAGATCATGATAAAAAAATCCGAAACCAGTGTTGCCGCATTCCCCAAGAGTGTCGCAACCTTGCTCAACAGAAACTGTCCCAGGCTCTTGCTTATTCCCATCAGATGGCTCTGCAGATTTATCTTGTTCAAATCCAGAAACGAAAGATGCTGGTGAGCCCAGGCGATAGCACGCAGGGTCTTGGGGTCTTCCGCAAGGTTCTGAAGGTTTCCGGCTTTGAGCCATTCATTGATCTGATTGATGGAATCCAGCCCCTGCGCAACCATTGCCGATACGAAGAAAAAAACCGGAATGGCCAGAGCGAAGGTGATGATAAAGACGATGGTCAGCGCGGCAAGATTTTTTCTTCCTCGATACAGACGAACAAAAAACATCTGGACAGGATAGAAAAGAGAGGCCAGGACAATGGCCAGAACCAGAATGTGCACGAACGGACCAAGAATCAGATAGGCAAGATAGAGCGAAAGAAAGAGAACCATCAACAAGAAAGGACGATAGCCCCTGTTTTGCTGTGAACACTCTTTTTCCGTGTCATCCATCTCTTTCATACTTCCTTCCCTCTCGCTGTGCGGTTGGTCTTCGCAAGACTCGACCCAACCTGCAAGCTATTCTCCTACCGGCTGCTAGAGCCTCGAGGCCTTCTGCCGGTAGAGCTCCATTTTCTTGGGATCTCCCAATTCCTTGTAGATCTCGGCTTGAAAGAGGCAGACCTCTTTCAGCTTCTTTCCTTCCTCCTGAAACAGGAGCTCGGCCTTCTTGGCAAATTCAAGGGCCTTCTTGCGTGCCCCTTTCATTCTCCAGGCCCGGGCCAGGCTGTAAAAGGCCTCACCGTTGTAGACATCCACCTGAATAGCCTGCTCCAGGAGCGGAATGGCCGCATCGGGCTTCCCCTGCGCCAGCGCGGCCTTAGCCTGATCCACGAAATGCATGGAAGCATGATGCTGGGGAGAAGGGGGCGCATGTTTCTTACCGGGTGGCGGAGGAGGCACAGCCTCGGTGCCCTCCGTAATGTCTTTTTCCTTGATAGCCACCGGAGGCTTCAAAATCCGATGCTCGGGCGCATGAGGCGGGGGCGGGGGCGGCGCATGGACTGCCGTACGCTCCGGTTGCCGCGGAGCGGGGGGGGGAGTCTGCCACTCCCGCGGGATGTACACCGGCCTTGCAGGCGCGCATGCCGCAAGCAGTGCAAGAGAGGCAACGATTATCCCTCCAAGGGGACATTTAACCGAGCAGTTCGACAGCCAACAGGGCATTAGCTAACCTCCTCATCCATAATATTCGGCCTGTATGGTCAGACGGATTCCACCGATGGGTAAGCCGAGAAAACCACAAAGGCGCACAGACGTAAAAAACGCGGGAAATAGAAAAATCCAAAACAGGAGTCAGGCGGCCTTCGCGGCTTTGTTGAGCAACGGCATATGCGGAAGAACAACACCATCTTCAATGATATATACTAGGCGAAATAAATATCAATCCTGTCAGGGAATGCTTCGACTATTTCACTCTTATCCAATGCTCCATAGTATGTATAGAATCTCATCTTTCCATCTTTATCGCAAAGCCAGAACTCTTTTGCTCCCCTTGCGAAGTAGAGCTCTTTTTTCTCCTCCATCTCCTGTAGTGTATTTGATGGAGATAATATCTCTACGACTATTTCCGGCGATTTCATATAAGGATTGCTTCGCTTGTTCTTCTTATAGAACTCATAGCTTCCCCAAGCGACGTCCGCTACTTTGACACCATCCGAAGTCTGAATACTACATTCCGAAATGGGCTTGCCATCTTCGCATAGCTTCAGGAGCCATTCAATTATAAGGACTTGATACAGGCCATGTTCGTTGGTCGCGGGAGTCATCACGATCTTCCCCCATTTGTTAGTTTCGATCTTGAAGGGTATGTCTCTCAGAATCGGATGCTCACAAACCTCCTGCCATTCCATTTTTCATTTCTCCCTCATTGTCTCGAATGCAGAGTACAATATTCCTTGGGAACATGCTCGGACAAAAAGAGCTCCAGGCGTTTTTCCGGGCAAGAAATGGCGGCCAGTTGCCCCGACTTGGCACAGATAATCCTCTGCACCACTCCCGGTGGAATGCGAAATTGCTGAGGATGTATCCAGGTCCGGATTCGGTTGAAGAACCGCGCCCAGATCAGGGCGGCTCCCTGAGCCCCGGTCAAGCTCGTCGACCGGTTGTCATCGAATCCGACCCATACCAGCACAAGCAGATCCGTCGTATAGCCCACAAACCAGGAATCCCGAAAATCGCTCGAGGTTCCCGTCTTGCCGGCACAGGGAAAATCGATGCCCATTCGCCGAACGCTCTTACCGGTCCCTCGATCTATGACGCCCGCCAAAAGGTCCGTGATGAGGTAGGCCTTGGCGGCAGTCGTCACGGACGTAAAATCGACCGTCCGTCTTTCCTGCACGTCTCCGTTTTCCGTCACCACTTCCTTCAGACTAAGGAAGTAGGGCTTCTGGCCGTCGTTGCCCAGGGCGGCGTAAGCCCCGGCCAGCTCGATGGGCGTAACTTCGAAAGCCCCCAGCGCCAGCGAGGGAACCGGTTGCACGGGCGATTTGATCCCGAGGCTCTTTATGGTCTCGGTAACGTTATCCAGCCCCACCGTCATGGCAAGGTTCACCGTGGCCGCATTCAAAGACTCCTGCAATGCGTCCCGAAGCATCACACGTCCCCGATACCGATCGTCATAGTTCTTCGGAGTCCAGGGAATCCCCTCCACCTCATAGGTAGTAGGCTCATCCGTCAGCCAGGTGACCGGAGTGAGCCCATTCAGAGCCGCCAGATAGACGAAGGGCTTGATGGCGGACCCTGGCTGGCGTGAGGCGTAAAGCGCGCGATTGAAGCTGCTTTCTCCGTAGTCTCTACCGCCCACTAGCGTAAGCACCGCGCCCGTCTTGGGCTGAACGGCGATCAACACCGCCTGCAAAGGACTATGGGAAGGATTCGCCGCATCAGCGGGATACTCCTTTTCTAACTCCTGCAAGCCCTCTTTCACGGCGGAATCCGCTGCTATGGCGATTTCCGGGTGCAGGGTGGTGTAGATATTCAGCCCTTCCGATTCAAGGACCTCGGGAGCATACAGCTCATGGAGCTGTTGGCGTACGTAATCGACGAAATAGGGAGCCACATTTACCGGGAGAACACTCTCGGGAACTCTCAGGGATTCCGTGCGGGCCTTTTCATATTCCTCGGACGTAATTTGCCCCAAATTCAGCATGGATTTGAGAACCTTGTTGCGCCTCTCCCGGCAGGCGTCGGCATGGGTGAAAGGGGAGTAGCTGTTGGGACCACGAATCATGCCGGCAAGGGTAGCCGCCTCAGCCAGGGTGAGATCTTCGACGTTGCGACCGAAAAAATATCGGGCAGCCTCCCCCATACCATGTATGGCAACACTGCCACGCTGCCCCAGATAGATTTCGTTCATATACATTTCGATGATTTCATCTTTGCCGTAGTGGAACTCCAAAACCAGCGCCATGGAGGCTTCCAGGATCTTGCGCTTGATACTCCGCTCCGGTTCGAGAAAGTAGTTCTTCACCAGTTGCTGAGTGATGGTCGAGCCGCCTTCCACCACGCGCCGGGCAACAAGATCGGTCCATAGCGCCCGTGCTATCCCCCACCAATCCACGCCGCCGTGTTCGTAGAAGCGGTGGTCTTCGATGGCGATCACCGCGTTCACCAGGTCTCGGGGCACCTTACGGATGTCGATGAGCAGACGGCTCTCCCTCTCGAGTCCGAAGAGTCTGGCGATCTCGAGCGGCTCCAGCTCGAGAAGGGGCAGCTCCCCCCGAGGCCCCTGCCCCTGGATCTTTACCAGTTTGTTCTGCTGGAAATCGAACTGCACACGTTGCGAGGAAAGAGCATGTCCGGGAAAGTGAAATTCCCGCAGATAGACGATTAGGCTGCCCTTTGAAATTCGATACTCACCGGCGTGCAGCGGCTCTTTGACGGCTTCCTGATAGCGGCGCTCCTCGAACATCTGCTTCAGTTGAGAAATGGAGAGGGACTGTCCCGGAAAAACAGGCACCGTGGCTGAAAATACCCTCGAGGGGATACTCCATTTGCGCGACGCAAACCGATGTTGAACTTCGTGATTCAGGTAGAGAAAATAGCCGGCCAGCAAAAGGGCGACGATCAAGCCGGCCCAGAGGCAGCTTTTCCACCCGAGCAGCCGTCTCAAAAATTTAGGACTTGAGAACCTTAGCATCATATTGACAGGATGTGATCCTTTCGAACGGCGGCTTGCCGCCTCTTTCCTCTTTGCTTCCCCGCCTCGGCACGGCCGACCCGCAGGCTCTTCGGTCAGGGTTTACGCTCCAGCTTGACGACACATTCGATGTGAGGCGTATGAGGAAAAAGATCAAAGGGCTGCACGTCCCGGATTTCATATTTTTCGAGAAAGAAGGCAAGGTCCCTGGCGAGTGTCGCCGGATTGCAGGAGACGGCGACAATTTTTGCGGGAGAAAGCTCCAATAGAGCCTTGACCACATGAGGGTGCATCCCGGCGCGGGGAGGGTCCGTTATGACGACATCGGGCGCCCCGCCGAAATCATTCGATTCACGGGCTTCCCGAATCACGTCCTTCAAATCGCCGGCCCGAAACAGGCAGTTGTCGATTCCGTTCAGCCGGCAGTTATCATAGGCATCCCGGATCGCATCCTCCACCACTTCAAACCCCACGACCCGGCGCACCTTCGATGCGATGAAAAGAGCGATGCTTCCCGTGCCGCAGTACAGATCCCACACGGTCTCATTTCCGGTAAAGCCGGCGAAACGGCTCACGGTTTCATAGAGCTTCTCCGCACCGTCGGGATTGGTCTGGAAGAAGGAATGCGCGGAAATACGAAAGCGCAGTCCGCCCAGAACCTCTTCAATGTATCCCGGTCCGACGACGGTGCGGCTCCAATCGCCGAAAGCCACCTGAGCCTTCTTGCGGCTCACGGAATGGACAAAGGTCGTGATCTTCGGGAAAAGGACCATCAGATGCTCGACCAGAGCGTTTACCACCCCTTCGTGGTCCCCTTCGGCCGACGTCAGCAGGTGCACAAGGATCTGGTCCGTCCGTTTTCCTTCACGGATCACCAGAAAGCGCCAGAAGCCCTGATGATCCTTGGTGCTGTAAGGCGGAATTCCGGTCTTCAGGCACCAGTCCCGTGTAGCCTTCACAATCTCGACGGCCTGAGGCGATTCCAGAAAACAGTGCTCGACGTTGAATACCTTGTCGAAGGCTCCTCTGACATGAAGCCCCAAGGCGAAGGTGCGGCTGTATTCCACGTCCTGGGAAGCGATTTCCTGAGGCGAAAGCCAGCGGCGGTTGCTGAAGGTAAATTCCATCTTGTTGCGGTACCATTGCGTACGGGAAGACGGGATTACGGGCTCCACGGTGGCTTCGCCGACTCCCGCCAGATGTTCGATACATTCGAGGACGTGGAGGCGTTTCCAGTACAACTGCTCTTCATAAGGGAGATCCTGCGACAGGCACCCCCCGCACACCCCGAAATGGGGGCAAAAAGGCTCCACCTCCCGAGGCGAGCGGGAAAGGACTTCCAACACGTACCCTTCGGCGTACTGGCGCTTCTTGCGCGTGATCCGCACCTTCACCCGCTGACCCGGAACCGCGCGCTCGATGAACACCACGTACCCGTCCACACGGCTCATGGCCTTCCCGCCAAATGCCAGCTTCTCAACCACCAGATCCACTTCGCCGCCTTTTCGTATATCCTGCATTATGCCTTCAGATTCCTCCGCCTCTCTCTCCGTGATACTTTACGGCGATGACCCCTTTCGAGAGTCCGTGTAGTAGTCCATGCAATTACCGGAGCGCTGTTCGAGCCCTGATCATTCGAAGCCCTAAGGATACGCCTTTTTCAAGGCAGAGGAAACCCCTTCGAAGTGATCCGCATGCCGAGGCTCGAGGGAGAACAGTTTTTCCTGCCCTCTTTCACGTTTTCCACCAGGCATCGTCACGAAGTGATCTTTTCTTTACCAGCGCGGTATGCTAATAAAAATGCTCTCAAATGGCCAGGAGTTTATCCGCGGACAGTTCACCCGTCATGGGAGTAGAGAAACATATTATGTGGATCAATCGGGTACGCACTTACGGTCGTCTCATCAAATTCAGCCATACCGTCTTCGCGCTTCCGTTTGCACTGGCAGCGGTCCTTCTGGCGCACAGGGAGCATCCCGTCACCTTGTGGACGCTGGTGTGGATCATGATTGCGATGGCGGGAGCAAGATCCGCGGCCATGGGATTCAACCGGTATGCGGACTTCGAGTATGATCGCCGCAATCCCCGCACTACCGGCCGGCCCCTCACCGCCGGCCAGATCGACAAGCCATCGGTTCTCAAGCTCATTTTAGCCTCCTCCACCATTTTCGTGCTGAGCGCGGCCATGCTGGGAAAGCTTTGCTTCATCCTTTCCATACCGGTTCTCGTGGTGCTCTTCCTTTATTCCTACACCAAGCGCTTCACCGCCTTTTCGCATCTCGTTCTGGGATTCGGCATCGGGCTGGCCCCCGCCGGAGCCTGGGTCGCAACGACCGGTAACCTGGATATCCGGATTTTTCCTCTTTCCTTTGCCCTCATGACCTACATTGCCGGCTTCGACATCCTTTACGCCCTTCAGGATATCGATTTCGACCGCAAGGAAAAGCTCTGCTCCATCCCCGCCTGCTGGGGCTCCCAGCGCGCGCTGCAGGCCTCCAACCTTCTACACACACTGACTTTTCTCTTCCTGCTCTCCCTCTATTTCATCTTCCCCCTGGGCCGCACCTACCTGATTTTTCTCAGCATCATCAGCCTCCTGCTCATTGCGGAGCATAAGCTCGTTCGTCCCGATTCTCTCGAAAGGATCAACCTGGCCTTTTTCCACGTCAACAGCGCCATATCCATCCTGCTTTTCGTGGGAGTATGGACGGACGTTTGGCTGTCTTGAATATGGGGAGAAGATCACGATGCCCAGTCCCGCAGTTATAAGCTACCTGCTTGCAGCACTGGCCGCTGTGTCGGTACTGAGCTTTCACCTGTTACCGGCTGTCTTTGCGGGCCTTGCCGTTCATGTACTAACTATCAAGCTGGCCACGCGCCTTCCAAAGCATATGAGCGGCGTAGCCCACGAAGTAGCCCTTGGGGCCATCATCACCGTCGTCACACTGGGGCTGTTCGGCCTCGGCTTCGGTCTCTGGTCCTTTCTGCACGGTCATCATGGAATGACCACCCTGCTTACCGCCATTGCCGAAACACTGGAGAAGCTCAAACACACCCTGCCCGCCGATGTTTCGGCCGTTTTGCCCGATACCGTGGATGCACTGCGCGAGCAGATCACTCCGTTGCTGCGTGAGCACAGCCAGAGGATATCCGCCGCCGGGATGGCCGGAGCCAAGACCTTCGCCCATATTATCCTCGGCATGGTTGTCGGGAGCATGACGACCCTGCACTATTTCAACGAAGTCGACAACTGGACGCCATTCGCCGCCGAGCTGCACGCCAGATCGAAAGCATTGATGGAAGCCTTCGACAAAGTCGTCTTCGCCCAGGTGAAGATCTCCCTACTCAACACCACCCTGACATTACTCTATTTATTGGTAATCCTGCCCCTCTTTGGGATTCATTTTCCCATGCTTACAATCCTTATCCCGCTCACCTTCATCACGGGTCTCTTGCCCGTGGTGGGAAACCTTGTCTCCAATACCGCAATTGTATTGATCAGCCTCGGAATATCACCAGGCATCGCGGTAGCTTCACTGGTCTTTCTCATCGCGATTCACAAGCTGGAGTATTTCACCAACGCACGCATCGTCGGCGGCGAAGTGCATGCCAGGGCCTGGGAGCTACTGTGCGCCATGGTGGTGATGGAAGCGATTTTCGGCCTGGCCGGCCTTATCTCGGCGCCGGTGGCTTACGCGTGGCTCAAGGCGGAATTGAAGGCAAAAGGGATGATATGACGACTATCGACATGATTGAGAAACGGAGCATGGCTCAAAGCAGGGTAACACTCACAGTGCCGTTCCCACGGGTGATGGGTGACCCAGGCAGCTCATTGCCCGGGTGCGAAGCACAAGAGGAATGCCTCTTGCCTTCGGCACGGGCAACAAGTTGCCCGTGTCACCCGTGAACGCTTATTAGTTCTCCCCCTCCTGGCTGCGCGGGGTTACGCTAGGCATACATAAGTCTGCCTCTGGGTTCCGGAATCGTTCGCCCCAGAAGTCCGGCCGTTTCCACCCATTCATGAATAACTACCTCAACATTTGTCAGAGCTTCCTGATAAGTCTTCCCGTCCGCCGCACACCCTGGCAATTCGGGCACTTCCGCAATGAAGGCATGGTCTTCATTGCTCCAATAAATGATTACCTCGTATCTGATCATGCTATTTACTCCCCAACTTATACTTGAGAATGACATTACGTACCTGCTTGACCTGATAAGCTTTGGCTCGATTGTCCTTGGGCTGCCGGTTTAATATTTCTTCAACTCCATCCCTTGTAAAGATATGATGGCTGCCACGAATCCGCTCATCAAACCCGAGATGCCGCAACAGCTCGCACATGCCGGCGAATGGTATGTTTGCATCGGATAAACCGTCCAAGATTCGTGATCGCAGTTTATTGTGTTTATCGGTCATCAATATCACCTGCCCAAGATCATGAATCCGTTGAGGGGTGGGCCAGCTTATGACGTGATGATCCAACCCTTACGGTTCCTTCCGCTAGAAAACGCTCCTGGTTTCTCGTGCGCACCCGGTTCGGAATACCGCTTCCAGAAAGAACTTCACCTTGTCGAGATCCTTCCTGCCCGGTGAGGCCTCCACTCCGGAGCTTACATCGACGGCATCGGGCGAGGCTGCACGGAGGGCGTCGGCGACATTGCCGGGGTTGAGACCTCCGGCGAGTATAACGGGATGCTTCTCCGAAAGCCCCGACGCGGCGCTCCAATCCCAGGCCATGGCGTTTCCTCCCGGCAGCGGTCCACCGGCACATTCGACCAGGAAGGCCGAAGGCCGGTAGGATTGGGCATCGGCAAGGGCAGGAGCACCGTTGACGAAGAGGGCCTTAATGACGGTAACGCCTTCCCGCACGAGGCGCTCGACCAGGTCGGGAGACTCATGTCCATGCAATTGCACTGCTTTTAGTCCGCATCGCTCCACTTTTCCCATGATTGTGGCGAAGCTTTCATTGACGAGCACGCCAACGCCCGAGACCCCGTGCGGCAGATTCTTGCAGATGTCGCGAGCTTCTTCGTCGGTTACATGCCGCGGGGAGCGCGGGTAGAAAACACACCCGATGGCATTGGCGCCCAGCCCGGCACAGACAAGAGCCTCATCCACCCGCTTCAGCCCGCATATTTTGACCTGGGGCAAGGAAAGCGAAGGAGGCAACAAGGTGGATGTTTCGGCTTGGCTGTTCACTGCTTTCATATCTCCACTCACGGATTCTCCTCCCTATCTCCCCAATAAAGACTTCAGAAAGGCCTCCGGATCGGCAGCCCTGACGAGGCTCTCTCCAATAAGAAAGTTCCAGATACCGGCCTCGATCAGCCGCTCGACCTGCGCCCGTTCGTGTATGCCGCTTTCCGCGACCGCTACCTGTCCGGTCTCGAGATGGCGAACAAGATCGATGGAGGTCTGGATGTCCGTCCGGAAGGTCTTCAAATCGCGGTTGTTGATGCCGATGAGGCGTGCTCCGGCTCTTGTCGCCTCTTCCAGCTCGGTCGCGGAATGAACCTCCACCAGGGCATCCAGCCGAAGCTCCTCGCAGAGATCGAGGCAGGCCCTGAGAAAATCGGGGGAAAGAGCGCGGACGATGAGCAGGATAGCGTCCACTCCCATCGCTACCGATTCGTAAATCTGGTAAGTGGATACGATAAAGTCCTTGCGGAGCACGGGGAGGCGCACGGCTGCGCGCGCCTGCCGGAGGTCTTCGGGGCTTCCCATGAAGAAGCTTCTGTCCGTCAGCACCGACAAGGCGGCCGCACCTCCTTTTTCATAGGACAGGGCATAAGCCGCCGGGTCCAGGTCGGCACGGATGGAGCCCTTGGAAGGAGATCCCCGTTTGATCTCGGCGATAATGTTGGCACCGAAGCGGCCCGGTGTGGAAAGCTTGTCATGGAAGGAACGCTTTTCTCCCGTGCCCGTTACCGTGCCGGCCTTGCGGAGCTCGGCCCGCAAGCGGCCTTCAGGAACCACTCGCTGTGCGGCATCCACTTCCTGATATTTCTTTTCCAGAATTCTGCTCAGGATGTCAGGTTTCGATTTTGTCTCGTCTGTCACGCGTCATCAGCTCCTCATAGGTATTTTCTCAATGCACCGCTATGCATTCTCGTTAGTAAAGCGCACGAGCGCAGCCAGTTTGGCCGCGGCCGCTCCACTGTCGATGGATGCCTCGGCCTTGCGGATACCCTCGGAAAAATCTCCGGCCACACCGGCGGCAATCAAGGCGGCAGCCGCGTTCACGACCACCACGTCCCTTTTGGGGCCCTTTTCCCCGGCCAGGATTCGTTTCGAGATTTCAGCGTTGGTAGCAGGGTCGCCTCCAGCCAGGTCTTCGGGTTTGGCAACCCGCCCGAGGAGCTGCTCCGGCGTGACGTCGTAGGTGCGGATGAGGCCGTCTTTGAGCTCCGAGACGCGAGTGGGGGCGCAAACGGTGATTTCATCCAGCCGGTCGTGTCCGTGGACGACGAAAGCGCGCCTCGTTCCCAGCAGGCGCAGAGCCTGAGCGAACATCTCCGTCAGCTCCGGGGCGTAGACTCCCAGAACCTGGCAGTTGGCACCGGCGGGGTTGGTCAGGGGGCCGAGCATGTTGAAGATGGAGCGAGCCCCCACTTCCTTTCGTGCTTTGGCGGCGTAACGCATGGCTCCATGGAATAGCGGAGCGAAAAGAAAACCTATACCGATGGCACCGATCGCTTCCTCGACCACTTCCGGCGCAACATCCAGGCGCACCTCCATGGCTTCCAGGAGGTCGGCACTGCCGCACCGGCTGGAAGCGGCGCGATTTCCATGCTTTGCAACCGTAATGCCGCAGCCGGCCACCACGAAAGCCGCCGTAGTGGATATATTGAAGGTGTGCGCCCCGTCTCCGCCCGTCCCGCAGGTATCCACGACCGTTTCCGCGGAAGTCTGAATGCGGGTGGCCTTTCGCCGCATGGCTCGCGCCGCACCGGCCAGCTCCGAATAAGTCTCACCTTTAGTCGCCAGGGCAGCCATAAGTGCCCCGATTTGAGCGTCCGTCGCCTCGCCCGACATGATTTCGGTCATAACGGCGGTCATTTCCGTTTCATCCAGGTCCTGCCTCTGTATGATCTTCCTTATGCTCGCCTGAATCATTGCCTGTTCTCCTCCCTGGCACGTGTAGCGCAAATCCGAGCTCTCGCTCACCGCAGAGGCGCAGAGGACGCAGAGACTACGCAGAGGGTCGTCAAAATTCTCGCAAGATCTCTCTGCTTTTTCTCTTCTTTTTCTCTTCTTTTTCTCTGCGCTCTCTGCGTCTCTGCGGTGAAAAGCTCAGTTAACGGTCATTTCGAGAAAGTTCCGGAGCAGCCTCTTTCCGACTGGCGTCATGATGGACTCGGGGTGAAACTGGATTCCCTCCGTCCGGTGCTCCCGATGCCTGATACCCATGATCTCTCCATCTTCCGACTCCGCCGTCACTTCAAGGCACTCGGGAAAGCCATCCCTCGATACCGCCAGCGAATGATACCTCATGGCCTGGAAGGGACTGCGAATGCCCTTGTAGAGCATTTTCCCGTCGGCCGTCACCGTCGAGACCTTCCCGTGCATGAGGTGCTGAGCGCCGATGACTTTTCCTCCAAAGGCCACGCCGATGGCCTGATGTCCCAGGCAAACACCGAGAATCGGCACCTGGCCGGAAAGCGCCCGGATGAGAGCAACGGAAATGCCCGCAGTCTCCGGGCGGCATGGACCTGGAGAAATCACTACCCCCTCCGGTTTCCACGCCTGAACTTCTTCTACGGAAACCGCGTTGTTGCGGACCACTTTGACGTCGGCCCCCAGCATCTGAAGGTATTGGACCAGGTTATAGGTAAAAGAATCGTAGTTGTCGATCATTACGATCATGGTGTTCTCCTTTTTTCCCGGCAAAAGCGCTCAGGATACATAATGCCTTTCGGCTCCCTGAAAAATATCCGTTCAATATCGGCAAGAAAGCGCCACCCGGCTCATAAGCTTCTTTCCTGCTGAATCAATTGCAGTGCCCTCTGAATTGCCATGGCCTTGTTTACCGTTTCCTGGCGCTCCCGCTCGGGATCGGAATCCGCCACGATTCCGGCACCGGCGCGAACCGTGAGGCGGCCGTCCTGGATGCACGCCGTTCGAATGGTAATGGCCAGATCCATATTTCCGGTGAAAGAGACATAACCAAGGGCCCCTCCGTAAGGGCCGCGGGGCTCTTTTTCCAATTCCGCTATGATCTCCATGGCTCGTATCTTCGGCGCCCCCGTAAGAGTTCCGGCCGGAAAGGTCGCGCGCAGCAGGTCCCAGGCGTCGAGCCCGGAGCGCAGATCGCAGGTTATGTTCGAAACGAGATGCATGACGTGGGAGTAGCGCTCGACCACCATCAGCTCCGTAACCTGAACAGTACCTACCTCGGCGACACGCCCCAGGTCATTTCGCCCCAGATCGACCAGCATCAGATGTTCCGCCCTCTCCTTGGGATCTTGCAGGAGCTCATCGGCGAGCTGCCGGTCTTCCTGTTCCGTTTTCCCCCGGGGGCGCGTGCCGGCAATGGGGCGAAGAGTGGCGACACCACTCTCGAGACGCACCATGGCTTCTGGAGAAGAGCCCACCAGAATCGTATTGTCAAGATGCAAAAAGTAAAGGTAGGGCGAAGGATTGACGTAGCGCTGCGCCCGATAGAGCCACCATGGGTTCGGAGTCGAAGAGCATTCGAAGGGCTGAGCCAGAACGGTCTGAATGACGTCGCCGGCCGTTATGTATTCCTTGATCCGAGCGACTTGAGACCGAAACTCCTCGGGATCGAGGTGCGGTTCGAGGTGCGCATTCATGTCGGCGGGCACCTCGGGAATCGGCAGCGGCCGGGCGAGGGATGCTTCCATTTTCCGAATGCAAGCCAGGGCCTTTTCATATTCCTGCTCCGGGTCCCCGCCTTCCAGGTAAGCATAGGAGACCATGGTCAGAGTATGCCGAATGTTGTCGAAAATGAACAACTGCTCAGGCATTACAAAGTGAGCCAGGACCGTGTCCTCCGAACAGTTGTTGGGAATGGCCTCGAAGAAGGAAACCGCCTCATAGGTCCAGTACCCGACGAGTCCGCCCCAGAACCGGGGCAATCCGTTTATGGAAACAGGCCGATAGCCTTCCATGAGAGATCGAAGCACCGCCAGCGGATCTCCGTTATGGAGGATTACCTTTTTGGCTCCTCCATTCTCCACCTCGACCTTCTCCCGGTAGACCCGAACCGTACAATGAGCCGAAATCCCGAGGAAGCTATACCTTCCCCAGCGTTCTCCGCCTTCAACGCTTTCCAGCAGAAACACAGGCCCTTTTCCCTCGTAGATTTTCGCCAGAGCGGATAAAGGCGTTTCCGTATCGGCCAGAATATCCAGGCACACGGGAATGAGGTTTCCCCGCCGTGCCAAATCCATGAATTCATCTTTTCCAGGATAAAGCTTCAGCTTCATATTTTCCCACCTTACTTTAAGAAGAGTCAGTTCAAATCGTCCCCGTCATCCACTCCTTCACCAGATCCCATTCAATTCTCGTCACCGTTCACTGCTCACTCCTTAGAACGACAAAAAAAAAGGGGATCGTGGTCAGTTTCCCACGATCCCCTTTACAAAAAAAAAAGGACCGCGGGCCGGTGTGGCCCGCAGTCCTTACAATCTTTTATTCAAGCTGATGGCTCAGCCCGGTAAGACCCTGTCGGCGCACCCCTCCCGGCCAGTCTTCCGCCACCAGTACCAAAACCCACTCATTGTAATCGCTCGCTCGAACATTCCCTCAATCCTTCTGAATCTATAAAAGTGTGCTCGCCTATAGCAGGAAATCCACTCCGGAGTCAAGAGATTTTCCATGCAATTTTCTATGGAGCTTCAATCAGGAGAATCGGAAGCCGTTGGTTTGTTCCGATTTGCCAGCCACCGCCGGACCTTCATATTGACGAATATTATCACGAGCACCAGTGCGGCAAGTACCGCGATGCTTTTCGGTCCGGGATGCCGAATGGCATCTCCCAGACTATCGCCGAGCATGGTAATGGCGAGGATTCCGGGAATCAGTCCTATGACAGTGCCGATCACATAGTCCCGGAACTTGATATGGGAGGCCCCGGCCACGAAGTTCACCACCGAATACGGCCCGATGGGAAACACTCGTATGGTGATGATGGTGATCAGCCCCTGGCAGCTCAACTGGTGGCTGAGGCTGTCAAGGCGTTTTCCCGCGATTTTTCGAACCGTTTCCTTCCCCACGACATGCCCCACCCAAAAGAGCACCATTGCACTGGCGATACATCCGGCGAGGGAGTATGTGAAGGCCGTGAGAGGCTGAAAGGCAATGGCGGTTGCAACCACCAGCAGAGTGACGGGAAAGACCACAAGTCCTCCCAGCGTGTATGCAACGATGACGAAGAGCGGGGCCAGCCGATACTCGCTGATATAGGTTCCCCACTGTACAATCGTTTCGAGCTCCAGCCAGTGCTTTAGCGGAGTCCAACACCACGCGGCACCGAGACCAAGCAGAAGTGTCAGAATGATCACGCCGTTCACCACGGGGCGCAGTCGCGATGGCTCGGCTTCATGACGATCGGAAGGTAGAGAATCGCACGGCTTCGGGCTGAAACTTCGGCCTTCCTGCATCTTTGGATTTTTCGCATCCGGAGGATCGAGTGTACGTTCAGAACACTGCAGGACATCAATCATGGTGGAGAGCGTTTTCCTTTCTGTCGTCATATCTTCAATTCTTTCGGGAAAAACATCGAGGTGTTCGCCAGGGATATCCATGTTACAATCGATGTACAATGTAAACAAAGCAGCGCACTGCCACAATGGCAGCTCATGTACGAGAAATTTCCGTCACTCCTGTCCCGGCGGAGCCATTAACCATGGTCGAGGAAGGGCAACGGCGATAAGAACACGTTCGGAGCGCGGCGTCAAGGCGCGAGGCCATGGGAGCGTGTTTTTAACCTGGAGGTGCTGAGCTTTCTCCTGACGATGCGCCGCAACTTTTTTATTGCCACGCTTTCATCACTCGTGTTAAAGGGATGCGTTTTGCATAGACCGCACACCTCTCAAAGCCTTTTGGTACCGGGCCGTCGAACGGAGCCCGGCTATGGAGGGGTGGAGGCATTAACCAGAAGGAGATGTCAATGGCCGTAATCAGTATGAAGCAATTGTTGGAAGCCGGAGTTCATTTCGGGCATCAGACCCGCAGATGGAATCCCAAGATGAAGCCCTACATTTTCGGCGCCCGCAACGGTATCTATATCATCGATCTCCAGCGCACCGTCAGGCTGTTCCACACGGCTTACCGTTTCGTGGTGGAGGCCGCCGCGGCCGGTGAGACCGTTCTCTTCGTGGGCACCAAGCAGCAGGCACGGGACACCATCCAGGAAGAAGCGATACGTTGCGGGATGTATCATGTAGGCTACCGTTGGCTTGGCGGCATGCTCACCAATTTCAAGACCATCAAGCAACGTATAGATCGCCTGAAAGAGCTCGATGCCATGACCGAGGATGGGAGCATCAACCGGTTTCCCAAGAAGGAAATCCTGCTCCTCCAGGGCGAGCGGGAAAAACTTGAGAGAAACCTGGGGGGCATCAAAGAAATGACGCGGCTCCCCGGCGCCCTTTTCGTTGTGGACACTCAGCGCGAAAACATCGCCGTGGCCGAAGCCAATCGCCTTGGAATCCCCGTGGTGGCAGTCGTGGACACCAACTGCGACCCCGACATGATCGACTACCCCATTCCGGGAAATGACGACGCCATCCGCGCCATCCGCCTCATTACTTCGAAGATGGCCGACGCCTGTCTTGAAGGCCGGCAGAGCTTCACTGAAAAGCAACAGGCATCCAAGGACAAGGGAATGGAGTCCATGGAGGAAGTTCCGGCCGGACAACTGCTCAGCGAGGAAGAGAGCGGCCCCGTGGTGGAGATCGTGAATCCCGTCGCTGATAAGGATTCGGGCGGAGGAGAGGCGTAAGTCTCGGCAAGCCTTGATTTTGCCTGAAGGGATTGTTTGTTCGTTTTGAGACGGGCTGTGAGGACGGTGATCCGGGGGGAATCTTCCCGACCGGTTCGAGCGTCCCGCGGCCCCTATCGAGTGTCTTCCCGCCTTGAATGATGCCAACAGGCCAATTTAGAGACCGATCCGGGTGAAATTTACTTGAGTTGGCATAAGAATTCGAAAAAGATCAGAAGATCGTTCCACATATTTAAGGAGGATTCCTTTGGAAATTACAGCTTCGATGGTTCGTGATTTGAGAGAGAAAACAAACGTAGGCATGATGGATTGCAAGAAGGCCCTCCAGGATACCGGCGGGGACATGGAAAAAGCCATCGACCTCCTGCGCCAGAAAGGGTTGGCCAAAGCCATGAAGCGCGCCGGCAGAGAAGCCACCGAAGGCATGGTGCACGCTTACATTCATGGAGGCGGACGCATCGGGGTGCTGCTGGAAGTGAACTGCGAAACGGATTTCGCCGGCAAGAGCGAGGACTTCATCGAGTTCGTCAAGAACGTTGCAATGCATATTGCCGCGTCCAATCCCATCGGGATTCAGGTCGAAGACATCCCCCAGGAGGTGATCGACCGTGAGCGCGCTATCTACCTGGCTCAGGCACGGGAATCCGGAAAGCCCGAGAACATTCTCGAGAAAATGGTGGATGGAAAACTGCGCAAGTTTTACGAAGAAACCCTCCTGCTGCAACAGAAATACGTCAAGGAGCCCGATAAGACCGTCCAGGACTATCTGAACGAGCTGGTAGCCAAAATAGGTGAGAAGATCGTCATTCGCCGTTTCACCCGCTATCAACTGGGCGCGGAATAGGGACATTTTTTTTGAGCTTCAAGTTTGGCTCACGGGGCCGACCGGCCGGAGCGGGTAGAGGGCGGGTCCAGCCCTATGAGCCAAACTTCGATACCCTGACAGGGAAGGCAATCGATGAGCCATTCGGAAACACCTCTGTATCGACGGGTTCTCTTGAAGCTGAGCGGTGAAGCGTTGATGGGAAAAGAGCCCTATGGGATCGATCCCGACGTGCTCGAAAACGTCGCCAGGGAAATTCGTGAGGTGCAGTTGCTTGGAGTCGAGGTTGCCGTGGTCATCGGAGGAGGAAATATCTTCCGGGGAGTCTCCGGCGCATCCCAGGGAATGGACCGCTCGACGGCCGATTACATGGGCATGCTGGCCACGGTCATGAACGCCCTGGCCCTCCAGCAGGCACTGGAAAAGCACGAAGTCAGCACACGGGTCCTGTCGGCTATCGACATGAAGGTGGTGGCCGAGCCCTACATCAGGCGCCGAGCCATACGTCACCTGGAAAAAGGCCGGGTGATCATTTTCGCTGCCGGCACGGGGCTCCCCTTTTTCACCACCGACACAACCGCGGCTTTGCGCGCGGCTGAAATCGGCGCGGAAGTTATAATGAAAGCCACAAAAGTGGATGGGGTCTACGCTTCGGACCCGGAGAAGGATCCGTCAGCCAAGCGTTTCGAGCGGATCAGTTTTTCAGAAGTGCTCCGGAAAAATCTGGGTGTTATGGACGCCACGGCCATATCCCTTGCAAGGGACCAGAACATGCGTATTGTGGTCTTCAATCTGAAACAGCAGGGCAACATCAAGAAGGTGATCCTCGGAGAATCCGTGGGAACCATGGTGGAGGGATTCGGTCATGCTGAATGAGCTCTATGCAGATGCTCGGGATCGTATGGAAAAAGCCGTCGAAAACCTCGAACGGGACTTCAAGCGAATGCGTACGGGAAGGGCGTCCATATCCCTGGTGGATGAAATCAGAGTCGAATACTACGGGACATCTACGCCTTTGAACCAGTTGGCGACTCTGACAATCCCCGAGCCCCGCAGTATAATGATCCAGCCCTGGGACACCACGATCATCAGTGAGGTGGAAAAGGCGATTCTCAAGTCGGAGCTGGGTCTGACTCCCATGAACGACGGTAAGCTCATCCGTATCAACATCCCGCCGCTCACCGCCGAGCGCCGCCGCGACATGGTGAAGGTCATCAAGAAAATGGCTGAAGAAACCAAGGTGGCCGCTCGAAACATCCGGCGGGACGTTAACGAGATGATCAAGGAGCTCAAGAAGGAGAAGGAAATCTCCGAAGACGAACAATTCCGCGCGCAGGAAGAAACCCAAAAAATCACCGATGATTACATCAAGAAGATCGATGCGGTTTACAGCGCCAAGGAAAAGGAAATCCTGGAAATCTAAGGATGCATGAGCTCGATCCAAATCGTCTTCCACGCCACGTGGCCATCATTATGGACGGCAACGGACGCTGGGCCAAGCAGAAGCTGCGCAACAGAATCTTCGGACACGAGGAAGGGACTAGCTCCGTTCGCGAAATAGTGCGCTGTTGCCATAACCTGGGGATTCCCTATCTCACGCTCTACGCTTTTTCAAAAGAGAACTGGCAGCGTCCCGAATCGGAAGTGAAAGCCCTCTGGCATCTTCTCAAACGCTTCCTGCACTCCGAAATGCCCGAGCTCATGGAAAAGGAGATCCGCGTTCTCCATCTTGGAGATATCACGGACATTCCTGAAAACGTAGCCCTGGAGCTAAAAAGCGCCGTGGCACGAACCGCTCGCTTCGACAAGCTCACCCTAAGTCTGGCAATCAACTACGGTGGGAAGCAGGAAATCGTAAGGGCTGCCGGTCTCTTTGCCGCCGATGTCAGGGAAGGAAAATATCCACCTGAAGCACTGACCTCGGAGCTCTTTTCCCAGTATCTTTTCACCGCCACGCTGCCCGAGCCCGATTTGATGATTCGAACCGGCGGAGAATACCGGATCAGCAATTTTCTCCTGTGGCAACTGGCTTACGCTGAGCTCTACGTCACCGGCGTTCTTTGGCCGGAGTTCCGGGAGCCTCAATTTATCGAAGCCCTCCTCGATTTCCAGCGGCGCGAGCGCCGTTTCGGAAAAACCGGAGAGCAAGTGCAGCAAGTTGGCTACCATGCAAGTCATCTGACACACATTCAAGAATAGATCCTTTCACGCACTCGAGCTGGGCTCAGGTTGAACGATGTCTAATTTGGATTGGCACCAGTGGGATTCGCATAAGCAGCGGTTGGTTACGGGATTTTCGATGCTCATACCGTTGCTCCTTTTGCTGGGACTCGGACCTTTATGGACCCTGTGCGTGGCGGTGGTATTGGCCGCCGCGGCCGGGCTGTGGGAATTTCAGGGACTTCTTTCTCAAGAGGGCTTGCCTCGATGGTGGCAGGCCTTTTATTTTTCCGCCGGTCTTTCGCTTCCCCTGGGGGCGGCGCTGGGAGGGGCCACCGGGCTCCATTGCGCCCTCGTGCTGGGACTGTTTTGCGGTCTTTTCTGCCTTCTCGCCTTTTCGCCCCTGGATTCCACGGGAGTCGCGCGCCTCGCCCAACTGAGCTTCGGCTGGCTTTACATCCCTTACCTGTTGTCTTATCTGTTGCTTATCGGGCACATGGAGGCCGGCAGAACGTGGATCTTTTTCATCGCGACGGTGATCGTCACAGGTGATTCGGCGGCATTCTACAGCGGAAGAAATCTGGGCCGACATAAGCTCTACGAGCAGGTGAGCCCCAAGAAGACCATCGAGGGCTCCCTCGGAGGCCTGCTTGGAAGCGTGGTCATGGGGACCCTGTTCGGTTACTTCTTCGTGGATAACGTATCCGTGGGAGAGCTGGTCCTCCTTAGTGGCGTATTGGCGTTGGTGGGCCAGGTGGGTGACCTTATGGAATCGATGATCAAGCGAATGAGCGGCAAGAAGGACGCGAGTCAGTTGCTTCCCGGTCACGGAGGAGTGCTGGACCGTCTGGACAGTCTTCTTTTCGCTTTCCCCGCTGTATGGCTCTTCTTGATGTGGAAGCATTGAAAGAGCTCCGGAATCGATATCCGGAGAGAGGGCATTTGTGAGAAAGACTCTCAGTATTCTGGGGAGTACCGGGTCCATAGGAGTCAGTACTCTGGAGGTGGCTCGGCAGCTTCCCGATCGTTTTCAGGTGGTCGCCCTGGCCGCCGGACGCAACATCGAGCGGCTCCGCGAACAGATCAAAGTTTTCAAGCCTCGAATGGTCGCCGTTTTGAACCGGGACCTCGCCGCGCAGCTCGACCAGGCACTCGAGGGAGAGGGCTCGAAGCCGGAAATCCTTTTCGGAGACCGGGGCTATGAGCGCGTAGCCACAATTCCCGAAGCCGATATGCTCGTATCCGCCATGGTGGGAGCGGCAGGGCTCCTGCCTACCCTGGCGGCCATCGAGGCGGGCAAGCATCTGGCCCTCGCCAACAAGGAAACACTGGTAATCGCCGGCGAGATAGTGATGGACCTTGCGGCCAAAAAAAAGGTTTCCGTCCTTCCGGTCGATAGTGAGCACAGTGCCATTTTTCAAGCTATCCAGGGAAATCATCGCAGCGCTTTGAGGCGGATTCTGCTTACGGCCTCCGGAGGGCCCTTCTTCTGCAAGAGCCCGGAAGAGCTGGCCAAGGTGACACCCCGGGCCGCTCTGTGCCATCCCAACTGGACCATGGGGAAAAAGATTACGATCGATTCGGCGACGCTCATGAACAAAGGCCTCGAAGTCATCGAGGCTCACTGGCTTTTCGGGGTCCCGACGGAGAACATCGACGTCCACATCCACCCGGAGAGCATCATTCACTCGATGGTGGAATATATCGACGGCTCCATCATTGCCCAGATGGGCATTCCCGATATGAAGATTCCCATCGCTTACGCCCTCGGCTATCCGGAGCGTCTGCCCGTGCAAACTCCACCTCTCGATCTCTTTCGCGTTCAAAAACTGACTTTTTTTCCCCCGGATGAAGAACGATTTCCCTGCCTGCGTCTTGCCTACGAAGCCTGCAGGCAGGGCTCCACGATGCCCGCGGTGCTCAACGCAGCCAACGAAATTGCCGTCAACTCCTTTTTGGAGGAACGAATCGGTTTCCTTGATATCCCACGGGTGATAGAATTGACGATGAAAAACCATAGCATCTCCGAAACCCTCGACCTCCACGCCATTCTCGAGGCGGACCGCTGGGCACGGGGAGAGGCACAACGCATGGTGGATGCTGTGAGAGCGCCGGCAAAAGCGTAAGTCTCGCGGCCGGCAGCCGTCATTCATAGAGAAATGAGGACAATACCTTGTTAACGACTATTGTTTCGACCATTGCAGTGTTGAGCATTCTGATTTTCGTCCACGAACTGGGGCATTTTCTGGTGGCCAAGTGGGTGGGCGTCACCGTGCTTAAATTCTCCCTGGGCTTCGGTCCTAAGCTGCTCAGCGTCAAGCGGGGGGACACCGACTACTGCCTCTCCCTCATCCCGCTGGGGGGATATGTAAAAATGCTGGGTGAGGAGCAGGAAGAAGAGCTAACGGAAGAGCAACTGGCCAGCAGCTTCTCGTCTCAGCCGGTTTCCAGGCGCATGGGTATTGTGCTTGCGGGGCCGCTTTCAAACTTCCTGCTGGCTATCGTTATCTTCACCCTGGTTTATGCCTTTTCAGGAATTCCCGAGATGACGACGGAAATCGGTACCGTCACCGCCGGATCGCCGGCCGAAGAGGCAGGCCTGCAGGCCAGTGATAAAATATTGAGCATAAACGGCAAGACCATGAACAACTGGGAGGAGTTTTCCCAGACCATCGAAGAATCCGGTAATGATCCGCTGATGATGCGGATTCAGCGCGGCGAGCAAGTGATGACGGTCAAGGTGACGCCCAAGGTGTCCGAGATGAAGAACCTCTTCGGCGAGCCGCTCAATCGTCCCATGATCGGCGTCGCCGCCTCTCAGAAATTCGTCGTCAAGAAAGTCGATCCTCTTCTTGCCGGCTATTACAGCCTGGTTCAAACCTGGACTCTCACCAAGCTGTTTCTCATGACGGTCGTGAAGCTGGTCCAGCGGGTCGTTCCCCTCAAGACCCTGGGAGGCCCCATTCTGATCGCGCAACTGGCCGGTCAGCAGGCCGAGGAAGGCATGGTGCACCTGATCTACTTCATCGGATTGATCAGCGTGAATCTGGCCGTTTTGAACCTGCTCCCCATCCCGGTGCTCGATGGCGGCCACTTGATGTTTTTCACTCTCGAGGCCATTCTAGGAAAACCGATCGAGCTCAAGAAAATAGAAATCGCTCAAAAAGTCGGCATGGTCCTTCTCCTGATGCTCATGGTCTTCGTGTTCTACAACGACATCATGCGGCTTCCCTGGCACAAGCCGAGCTTCCTGCCTTGACGCCGGCCATGGAACCTTCGGACCGGGCGCAATGAAGATTCTCGCCATCGACACCAGTACGATCTCCGGCAGTGTAGCTGTCACGGAAGATCTGCGCCTGCTCGCCGAATGGACCTTCCCTTCCGCTCAGACCCACAACCGCCGCCTGCTCAAGATGGTCGATGAGCTCTTGCACGAAGCAGGGGTGGCTCTGGATGCCGTAGACGGCCTGGCCGTCACCATCGGCCCCGGAAGCTTCACCGGAGTGAGGATCGGCATGACGACGGTCAAGACTCTTGCATGGGCCGCCAACAAGCCCTACGCAGGCGTTCCGTCCCTGGATGCCCTGGCCGCCCCGCTTGGCTATGCCTCACAGCCCGTTTGTGCCTGTATCGATGCACACAAGAAAGAAGTCTTCTGCGCCCTGTATCAGCCCGATGGGAAGGGAAATCAGCACCGCCCGGGCCCCTTTCAAGTGATCCCTCCGGACCGTCTTATCGAGCGGATCGACAAGCCCACGATTTTTTGCGGTGACGGCTGGCTGCTCTATCGGGATTTGCTCAAAAAAGGGCTCGGAGACCTGGCCATCGAAGCTTCCGGGCCCTACCACACCATTCGCGCCGCATCCGTAGCCCTGCTCGCTCGAAAGATGTTCCTGGAAGGAAAGGCCGAAGACCCGGTTGCCAGTGTACCTCTCTACATCCGTCCTTCGGACGCGGAAATCAACTACCCCCATCTTTCCGGACATCTTTAACGGCACCTTGGCAGGATACCGACGGCGGAAGAAGGTGCCAAGGCCGCACCCCCTGGAGGATAGCTCACACTCAGCATGACTGCCCATTTAAAACCCATCCCAAGACATCATGAACATTTCAGACCTCACCGGCCCTACGACATGAGACGCCCCCCTCCGGGCAATCTGCCAGGCTCGCCCAAGAAGCCTCATCGCCAACAGGCTTTCCTTCGAGGACTCACTGACCGTTTTTTCCCGCTCACCTTCTTTATCCACAATCTCATTATGTTACGCAGAGAGCCGGCCTGGAAGAATCTGCCCCTTCGGCTGCTGAAGGCTCATTTGCAGAAAATGCTGAGGGAAAGGGCCGCGATCTTTCTTGAAGCGAAAGAATGGCTGGCCAAAAGGCAGGGGGGAGATTTTACCCTCGAGCGTTATTCGGAGGATGCGGCAATTGCCTCGGATGAGCTTGAGTACTGCACTCATTGTGGAGGGTGTTGTGAAATAGCGAGCGGCCTGCCCGATTTTCCGCCTGGCTCCGAGATCCCGGCTCGATGGAAGCGTCTCTTCGGAGACGGGCTCGGGAAAGGCCACCGCTTTTGTCCCTTTATGTGGGAAGTTAGAGGATCAGGGGCGAGCCTTTGTGCGATTCATCCGTGGAGATCCAGACCATGCCGCACTTTCGAGCAGGACGAATGCGAATTTTTCAGGCAGGACCCTGATTTTATCGAGATCACTTCTCCAGCCAACCTGGTTAAGGCTCACCGCTGGCTGATCCGCCTGCTGAATGGCTGACAACATCCATCCTCCATAACGGCCCATAAGGTGATTTCCAGAATAGAAATTACAGAACGGTAGGGCGGGGTTGCGTCCCCGCCAAGCTCGCAACTCACCAAGCTTGGCTGGGTGCGAGCTTGGCGGGGACGCAAC